>Ga0255338_1000516_pt1 | contig 117446 bp, 84 predicted proteins | sample MeOH1_35cm_T4_19_FD_203715 | JGI IMG/M metagenome (GOLD analysis project Ga0255338, IMG submission 203715) | Sandy soil microbial communities from University of British Columbia, Vancouver, Canada - MeOH1_35cm_T4_195 | ecosystem: Engineered > Artificial ecosystem > Sand microcosm > Unclassified... | reverse complement strand
AGAGAATTTTCTTATTTCATGCATTGTTTCAATTCCGTCCTTATCTCCGTCTATTTTTACATCCATAAGAATAACATCCGGATTATTGTTTTTAACTGATTCAATGGCGTTAAGCCCATCTCTTACCGAGTCAACAACAATATGACCGAGCATTTCACAATATCGTTTTGTAATTAATGCAAGCAGTAAGTCGTTTTCAACGATCAGTATTCTTTTTAGTTGGCTCTTAGCCGCTTTAGACAATAAATTCATATATAAAAATTATGAAAATCTAATATTAAAAATCATTTCTTGTTCGTTGCTCTCAAATATGAATCTTCCGTTAAGTTGTTTCGAAAAAGTTTCAATCAGTGTTAATCCAAATGATTTTCTATCAGTATCATTCACGTATTCAAAACCTGTTCCGTTATCTTTATATAATAGTTCATACCCTGAATTTGTTTTTATAAACCTTATAAAAATATTTCCGTTTGTGGTTAATTTAAAGGCGTGTTTGTATGAGTTGCTGATTAGTTCATTCAGCAGCAATCCAAAAGGCAGGGCCTTAGGCATTTCAAGAGAAAGAGGTTCAATTTGAGTTTTAAAAGTAATCTTCTTATCAGTAGCGAAGAATGAGTTGGATATAAATTCCAGCAATTGACCGACATAATCTTTTACTTCAATTTCCTTAAGCGATTTGTTTTCGTATAGTTTTTCATGAAGTATGGCAATGGATTTAATACGATTCTGACTTTCCTTAATTACTTTTAAAGTACCTGTATCCTGTACATGAACGGTGTGTAATTCAAGCAATCCACTAACCACTGCCAGATTATTTTTTACTCTGTGATGAATTTCGGATAATAATAATTCTCTCTCTGCCAGTGCTTCATTAGCTTTCTTTTCAGCCTCTTTTCTTATTTTATTTTCTTCCGCTAGCTCAGATTGTCTGATTGATAATTCCTCATTTTTCAGAACCAGTAATTCGTTTGTTTTATTATTGTTGTAAAGGAAGTAAAAAGAAAGAATCATTAGGATAAACAAACTGCCGGTAAAATTTACAAAGTAAAAATAGTCCAGTGAATCCGCTGAGATATTTAGTAAAGCAGTTTCAAAATATTTTCCTGCAATGGAAATTACAAGATAGTTGAGCAGATAACTACTCATGGCAAAAGAAATCAGCTTTACGTTTTTTGTGTCAAAAGCCGTAAGAACAATTAGAGGAGAAGTGAAAAGATACAAATGAATGCCAGATGCCAGACCCATATATGTTGAAAAGAACAATACACAGTAATTTGTATTTAGAATTATAAGAATGCTTGAAAGTGTATACTTTCCAATACTGTTCATGTAAATGGAAAGAACAAAACCTATAATACCGCAGCTGATTCCAAGGAAGGGAGTATACATAGCTTGCTTTAAAAAATAGGCAAAATACACAAGGGAGAATGCTATGCAAACAAAGGCAAGCTTATTCCTGCTTTTAAGTTTGTCTGAAAAGGTAAGAGTTTGTTGCTCTTTAATACCAGAGTGAATTATAGATGAATATAAGTTTAAAACATACATTTATATACACTGAAATATTTTAAGAAAATGCCTATAGGGTTCGGGGGATTCTCAGTTAGTAGTAAATTTATCATAAAATATTTAATATCAAAAGAAGGACGATGTTTTTATTATGCGTATACTATATGAAAATGCTTCCATATATGATTCTATACTTTAAAATTCTTAATGGTGTTTTCTTTGCAGGATAATCAACAATACTCCTGGCCTTGTAAGCGAAAACCAACCTTACGGGGTTGGTTTTACAATCGCTTCCACTTTCTGGTCCGGGCTTACGGGCCCGGTTAAATTTTTGAATCTCTCATTTAATTGATCTTTACAATACTGACCTTACGGGGTTAGCAAGTGCTTTTATGTTTCATGAGCCATTGGGCTTTCTAACATATCTGCGAATCAACAATACAAATGTATCGGAGATTTAAACCATCACTCATGACCATATTCAGTTTTACTCATGATCCTAGTCAATTTTTTGGTTGAGTCCTTTAATTATGAAATTTGCAAAAATAAAAACCCTTTTAAAGCCCTCATTTGTATATTATATTAAGGGATAATGAATAGTTAATCGCAGACTTGCTCTGTTTTTTTAAGTTTTGTCAGATCAAATCCCTTTTCTTTGAGCCGTACCAAAATTTTTATGTAAGCATCTTCATCCATTTTAGGAGTGCGTGAGAGTATCCACAAATATTTTTTATTGGGATGACTTACTACAGCATAACTATAATCATCCGCCAGGTCAATTATCCAGTATTTTCCTTTAAAGGGCCAGAAGAATTGTACATTCAATTTTGCATTTCCAGAATTTTTAACAACAAACGCCTTGCCTTTTATGTATGATTGTTTGCCGTTAACGCTATCCCTGTTACACCTGTTTTCTACAATTACATATCCCTTTTCGCTTAAGGTGTATTCGGCAGTGGTGCAGTGACAGCCTTTTTGAAAGCGTTGTGGGTATGCCGCAATTTCGAACCATTTACCTGAATATTTATTTAAGTCTACTTTCGCAACTGTTTGTAGGGTTTGAGATTTAATAGCCGATGTTGTCATGATGCTAAAAATAAATAAGGTAATAAATAGGTTACTTATCATTTTTATTAGGAGTGTCTATAGTGATAAAGATCATCCGATAGCGGGTTATATAATTATTGAGAACAATCTGAAAGGATTATTCAAATATCAGGCCAGCACTTTATTTGTGTCATTATTTTCATGTAGACTTTGATCTACATAAAATCGTATTCGCGCTGGAATTTTTCCAGGCTACTAATAAGCCAAGACTAGAATACATGATTATCCAGGCAATGCAACCAAAGCTCTTGAACAATACGGTTAATGGAAGCACTGATTTATTTTATTCTTTCCTATTCCAGTCGCCTTCCACTGCCTGCTATATTCTAAGACTGCGTGAAAGATCCATTCTTTTTAGTTTAAGATTGTGAATTTAGTATTAAAATGGATTAATGGAAATATCGGTTTATATTCTTAACATAATTAGCTTTACTGCCATTTAATGATTTTATAAATACATGAAACGTGTAAGGTGGGTTAAACAATATTATAAAAAATAGTATCTTCGAATCACATTAATTATATTATTATGAACGCAAAAAATCCCCTTTATTCAGCGCGTCAACTCGGTTTATTCGCAATAATTTTTATTCTAGGGTTAATAACTATAAAAGGTTATGCTCAATCAGACACCCTGCACTTAAATTACAAAGGGCTTGACACTAAGATGCCTGATTCTACTGAAGCCAGAATCGTTGAATGGGCTAAAAAACTAAATGGTAAACATGTTGATGTTGATGTTGTAGCTTATTATGATCAGTCGGATTTTAAAAAGTTTGCGGCCGAACGGGCAGACGAGTCGTTCCTTATACTAAATAGAAAAGCCCGCGAATTGATAACAATAAATTCTTACGCCCCTAAAAAAGGACAAAAATCACAACGATCCAGAGTTGATGTAATTTATAAGGTAACGCTTACACCTGAAGAAAAGGCTGCTGCTGAAAAAGCTGCAAAGGAGAAGAAAGAACAGGAGAAAGTTGCCACTAACATAGAAAAAAAAGAAAAAAAGGAAGATGAGAAAGTGGTTAAAACCAAAGACGAGTCTTCAAAAAAGAAAGAGGAAAAGAAAGAGCCTGTAAAGGTTGTAAACAAGCCATTTGTTGCCAAGGATGAATTTAAGGCAAGAAAGCTGATAGTTGTTTTACTTGGGGAAAATAAGGATGAAGTTGAAAGGCTTACCAAAAAAGGAAAAAATGATGAGTTAGAGATTTACAGAAATAATGTAAAAGCATACAATGAAAATATTACCAACGCATTCAAAAACTTTTGGACTGAAACCAATTTTGAAATTATGAGTGAAACAGATGTGGCAGGAACTGATATTTCTGAGAAAGCTTTGGATTGGGTTTTGTTGTTGCCTGATAAAAAGCAGATAGAGAAGGTAGATTTTATGACGTATAAAGCCACAATGGTTTATCCTACGGGAAAGAAAAAGGCAATTAATGAAAGGGAGTTTAAAATATCCATACCAAATGGAATTCCTGAAGAAGCAGATTTTCTTTTATTAATGCATAAGATAAAAGTATATTATGGCTTTGATAAAGAATTTGACAGAACTCAACTGGAAGAAACCCTGGCTGCAAAAACACTTTATGTAGATACAACTCTAACAGAATTAAGTCCCGAAGAATTTAAGGAAGAATATCCTCATCCTTTTAAATACACTGGCGCCAAAGAAATTTTAGAACTTGCCAATAAAAGGGATAAGAGCGTATTATATTTTAAACCAGATGTAACTGGTGGAATTATTAATGTCATGATTATAAACGCAGAAACGGGGGCAATAATTTCGCGAACCAACTTAAGTGGGCTTGCAAAAGTTTCTATGAAGACCCCGGAAGGTAGATTTGGTAATGGCAGTAATCTTATGTTTGGAGGTCCGCAACTTTTTCTGGAAGTGTGTACTTCCTGTGTATTCGGTAACATTGAATTATTTAGGCTATATACTGCAAAACCCAGAGTAAAAAAGCTTATGCTTAAATTTATGATAAATGAGAGCAAGCAAATTAAACATTTTAGCCCTTTGATGATATTTTAATAAACCATTTTTGAATAACTTAAAAAAAAACCCTTGTGTTTGCTGGGGTTTTGTTTTTTAAAAAATACAAATAATAAATTGTATTTTCAGATTTAATTAATTTTGCCTCGTACCAATATCGCATGGATAACATTGACATAAAGATTTTGAATATTCTGCAAAAGGATTGTATGATTTCATACAAGGACATTGCAAATAAAGTAGGATTGTCGTATAGCCCCACTTACGAGAGAATAAGATTGATGGAAGAGGCCGGAATAATTAAAAGCCGCGTTACAATTCTTGACCCTAATAAAATTGGTATTAAATTATTTGTTTATTGTAATATTACCCTCAAAGAACAGTCAAAAAAAAGCCTGCTTGATTTTGAAAAAGCGGTTTCCAAGATTCCCGAAATTATGGAGGTAATAAGTCTTTCCGGGGTTTACGATTATATGCTTAAAATAGCAACTACTGATATTGAAGCATACAATAACTTTATCATGAATAAACTGGCTAATATTCCAAATATTGGTCAGTATCACAGCAATATTGTTTTAAGTATTGTTAAAGATGAGACTGCTTATCCTCTTGCTGAGGATTAATAATCTTTTCAATACTGATGTAAAATCTCTGTCTTATTTTATCATTACACAAATTGCCAATGCTTCCTTCATGCACATGATTAAGCGTTCTATTTGCGGCAAAACCACCAGTCTCTACCTGCTGTGCCACCTGTTTGTATGCATCCCTAAAAGGCATGCCTGAAAGCACGAGATCATTAACTGCTTCTACAGTAAACAGGTTTTTATATTTATCTTCCTTTAATAAATTGGGTTTTACTTCAATATTTTTAAGCATCATGGTCAGAATATCCAAACAGTTATTAAGTTTAATAATTGCCGGGAACAAGCACTCTTTGGTTAACTGCATATCGCGATGGTAACCGGATGGTAAATTATTGGTCAGTAAGGTTAACTCGTTTGGTAAAGCCTGAATTCTGTTGCATTCTGCCCTTACCAGTTCAAACACATCAGGGTTTTTTTTATGCGGCATGATGCTGCTGCCTGTTGTTAACTCCGCCGGGAAAGTAATAAAACCAAAATTCTGATTCATGTATAAACATATATCCATGGAAAATTTAGATAGTGTTGCGGCTATTGAAGCCATGGCCATGGATGTTATCTTTTCCGTTTTTCCTCTTGTCATTTGCGCATAAACCACATTGTAATTCATACTTTCAAAGCCAAGCAACTGTGTTGTGAGTTCCCTGTTCAGTGGAAACGATGAACCGTAACCTGCGCCTGAACCAAGCGGATTTTTATTAGCCACATTATAAACTGCTGTCAGCAATTCCAGGTCGTCACTCAAACTTTCGGCGTAGGCTGCAAACCACAAACCAAATGAAGATGGCATGGCCAACTGCATGTGTGTATAACCCGGCAGTAAATCGTTTTTATGTTTCTCGCTTAATGATATCAGTGTATCAAACAATAAGGTGGTTTTTTTTGCAATTGCCGTTAGCTCTTGTTTTAAAAACAGTTTGATATCTAATAACGACTGATCATTTCTCGATCTTCCGCTGTGAATTTTTTTTCCTACTTCTCCTTTACTTCTTGTCAACAAAATTTCTATCTGGGAGTGTACATCCTCAACGCCTTCCTCAATAATAAATTTACCTTCTGTAATCGCGTGTTGAATTTCGGTTAAACCTTCTTTTAACATAACAAGTTCTTCCTCCGTTAATAACCCTATGGATTGTAACATGATTGCGTGCGCCAGAGATCCTTTTACGTCTGCTTCTGCCAGATATAAGTCCCAGAGCTTATCGTTGCCAATTGTAAATTCTTCTATTTTATTTTGAATAACAGATGTTTCTTTATGCGCGGTTTTTTGCCAAAGTTTCATAGTGATGCATTAAAGTTGTTTAATAATTGAATGTAACGCTCGATACCTTGCTCTATTTCATGTATATAAATAAATTCATCAGCGGTATGTGAACGCGCAGAATCTCCCGGTCCCATTTTAAATGTTGAAAATTTCATAAGTGCCTGGTCGGAAGTAGTAGGGGAGCCGTAAAGCTTACATCCTAACGATATACCGGCTTTTAATAATGGATGATCTTTTGATACCGAAGAAGAATTCAAACGAGTGGAGCGGGGATTAATCTGACAGGAAACATTTTGAGAAATAATCTCCAATACATCCTGATTGGGATACATGTCTGTTGTTCTTATATCAACCGTAAAGTTACAGGTAGCAGGCACGATGTTGTGTTGAGTCCCGGCGTTGATTATAGTTACTGTCATTTTAACTGGACCAAGGGTTTCTGATTTTTTTGGAAACTCAAAAGTTCTGAACCACTCTATATCTTTTAAGGCCTTGTAAATTGCATTCTCTCCTTCTTCACGTGCCGCATGACCCGCAATGCCATTAACAACACAATCAATAACCAGTAGTCCTTTTTCAGCAATGGCAATATCCATTTTTGTTGGTTCGCCAACAATGCCAAAATATATTTGGCCTAATTCTGGTAATAGGATTTCCACTCCATTTTTTCCGGATATTTCTTCTTCGGCTGTGGCAGCGTAAACAAGATTAAAATTTAAATCGGGTTTGTTGTAAAAATAAAGAAAGCTGGCAAGAAGCGTAACCAGGGGTCCGCCGGCATCATTGCTTCCTAAACCAAACAACTTACCATCTTCAATAGTTGGTTCAAATGGATTTCTTGTGTAATGCGCATTAGGTTTAACCGTATCGTGGTGCGAGTTTAGTAAAACCGTTGGCTTGTTTTTATCGTAGTGTTTGTTAGGTGCCCAGACATTATTCAACATACGGTTTGCTTTAACGCCTTTGCTTTGCAAGAAAGACAAGATCGCGTCTGCTGTTTTATCCTCTGTTTTACTGAATGATTCTATTGTTATTAATTTTTGAAGCAGTGTGATTACTTCTTCTTTTAACGCTTTCATGCCAAAACCAGTGTTCCTGTAGTTTTTGTTTCAATATTCACTATATCGGTAGCGTGACAAATAAGTACATATTCAACTCCCGCTTCAATAGCATTAAATGCGTTTTCTAATTTTGGAATCATCCCTCCTGAAAAAACGCCTTCTTTTTTTAACGTTAAATAATCTTGCTTATTCAATGCGGGTATAAACGACCCTTCATCGTATGAATTCATCAACACCCCTTTTTTCTCAAAGCAATAAATTAACTCAACATTAAATGAACTTTTCATTGCAACTGCTATAACTGTCGCCATGGTATCGGCATTTGTATTCAGTAAATTACCATTACCGTCATGGGTAATAGGACTGATTACCGGAACGATGTCTTCATTCAATAAACGTTCGAATAGTTTCACATTTATTCCCTCTGCAGGAACATCGCCTACAAAACCAAAATCAACTTCTGCTTTTTTCCGTTTTTTGCTTTTAATTAAATTTCCATCGGCTCCGGATAACCCAAAAGCGTTGCACTGTAAAGACTGTAACCTGGAAGTAATTTTTTTATTAATAAGTCCGGCATAAACCATTACAGTGATGTTCAGGGTTTCCTGATCTGTTACGCGTCTGCCATCAATCAGGGTTTGTTTGATTCCGAGAGTATTTGCCAGATTTGTTGCAAGCTTTCCGCCTCCGTGTACCAGGATTTTTTTTCCTTTTATGGCTGAAAAATCTTTCAGGAATGTTTCCAGGAGTTTTGGATCATCAATAACGTTACCGCCTATTTTAATAATGCTTAATGTTTCCATCACTTAAAATTATGTTCAAGCATTTTTTTGATGACCGTTTGTGCTGAGTACACTCTGTTCTCGGCTTGTCTCAACACCAATGAGTCAGGACCATCGAGAAGTTCGTCAGATAATTCAACATTTCTCCTCACCGGCAAACAGTGCATGATTTTTGCTTTGTTGGTCGATTCCATTTTTTTATTGGTCAATAACCAATCATCAGATACTGGCAAAACTTTTCCGTATTCAGTATAAGATGACCAGTTTTTTACATACACAAAATCCGCATCCCTTAAGGCTTTTTTTTGGTCGTACTCAATTGTCGCGCCTTTTGTAAAGTCTTCACATAAACTATAGCCTTCAGGATGCGTAATTGTAAGATTGTAATTGCAACGAAGGGTCCACTCGGCAAACGAATTAGCAACAACCTGAGGTAATGCTTTTATATGCGGCGCCCAGGTTAAAACTATTTTTGGATTTTCTGTTTGTTTAAACTCTTTAATAGTCATCATATCCGCTAAACTTTGAAGAGGATGAAGTGTTGCCGACTCCATACTAATAACCGGCACATTAGAATATTTCATGAACTGCAGGATGAGTTTTTCGCCATAATCTTCTTTTTTGTTCACAAGGATTGGGAAACACCGAACGGCTATAATATCACAATACAGGCCCATTACAGCTGCGGCATCCTTTATGTGTTCAACACTGGCTCCATTCATTATTGCGCCATCTTCACATTCCAAAGCCCAGCCTTCGGAACCAATATTCATTACAATAACACGCATCCCCAAATTCATGGCAGCTTTTTGCGTACTTAAACGGGTTCGCAGACTTGAATTAAAGAAAATCAAACCCAATGTTTTATTCTTACCTAAATCAGGATTTGCATGAGGATCTTTTTTAAGCTCTAAAGCTTCGCTCACCAGCTCATCCGCGTGAAGGATATCGTTGACCGTTGTGAAATATTTCATCTGTATTATTAGTTTATTGATAATTTTAATGCATTAACAAACACATCTAGTTGCGGTTTAGCAATTGCCAGCGATGGCAGAATCCGAATAGTATTTTTGTTGGAAGCGGAGCCAGTAAAAATAGAGTGTTCAAATAAAAGTTTTTTTCTTACTTCAGCGCAGGGATCATGCAGTTCAATACCTATCATTAATCCTATACCTCTTACTTCTTTTATCCCGGAAATATTTTGAAGTTCTGCCTTTAAATATTCGCCTGCCTGCAAAGCGTTATCAATTAAATTTTCTTTTTTAATCACATCTAAAACCGAAATTGCAGCGGCGCACGCCAGATAATTACCCCCAAAAGTTGTTCCCAACATTTCTTTCTTCGCTTGTATTTGCGGGCTTATCAATACGCCGGCAACAGGAAAACCATTGCCCATGCCTTTAGCAACGGTTATGAGGTGCGGTTTTACTCCCGCCCACTGATGCGCAAAAAACTTTCCTGATCTTCCGTACCCGGATTGCACCTCATCCAGAATCATAAGAGCTCCGTATTTATTACATAAACTTTCAATGCGTTTTAAAAATTCTGCTGAAGGAATATTCACCCCTCCAACTCCTTGTATTCCCTCAATAATAACTGCAGATACACTTTCATCCATAGCTTTTTCAAACTGTTCTAAATCATTAAATGGCAAAAAGGAAACATTACCGGTTGCGTTCACTGGCGCAACAATGTTTGAATTGTCGGTTGCCGCCACGGCTAATGAGGTTCGACCGTGAAAGGAGGAATTAAAAGCAATTATTTTTTTTCGGCCATTACAAAAGGACGCGAGTTTAAATGCATTCTCATTGGCTTCAGCGCCGGAATTACACAGAAAAAGATCATAATCATTGTATCCGGATGATTCGCCCAATTTTCGTGCAAGTTCATCCTGTAAACTAATTTTTACAGAGTTAGAGTAAAAGCCTATCTTATTTAACTGGGTACTGATTGAACTTACATAATCGGGATGACTATGGCCAATTGAAATAACAGCATGTCCGCCATAAAGATCTAAATATTTTTTACCTTTTTTGTCCCACAATATAGAGCCTGATGCTTTTTCAATATCAATATCAAAAATCGAATAAACGTCGAATGGTTTCATTTTAAAATGCTGATGCTTTAAGTTTTAATCCTGTTGTTTCATCAAAGCCAAAAAGAAGGTTCATGTTTTGAACCGCTTGCCCTGAGGCTCCTTTTAATAAATTATCGATGATACTAATAACCATTAACTGATCGTTGTGTTTTTCCAGGTACAGTAAACATTTGTTTGTATTAATGACCTGTTTTAAATCCACATTGTTTTTACTGAGGTGAACAAATGGATGATCTTTGTAATAATCGGTATATAGCTTTTGAAGAGTTTCGATATTCTCTTGTGTTTTTAAATTCAAACACGCAAAAATGCCCCTGGTAAAAGAGCCGCGTTGTGGTAGCATAAGTATGTTGTTGTTAAAACCTGATTGTAACTGTTTCATGCTTTTAGTTATTTCGGCTAAGTGCTGATGTGTAAAGGCTTTGTAAACCGAAAGATTGTTTTGTCTCCAGCTAAAGTGAGAACTCTCGCTTAATGCTTGTCCCGCCCCTGTAGATCCTGTAGTACAGTTAACTGTAATATCCGATTGAAGTAAACCTTTCTCAGCTAATGGCAATAAGGCCAATTGTATGGCTGTTGCGAAACAACCAGGATTAGCAATATTTGCAGACAGTTTTATTTTTTCACGGTTCAATTCAGGTAAACCATAAGTAAAGTCGCGTGTAGCATTTAACTCAATTCTAAAATCCTGGCTCAAATCAATAACCTTAACTTTCGGCTCTATCTCTGAAATAATTTTCTTTGATTCGCCATGACCTAAACATAAAAAAACAACATCGCTTGTATTGGGAATTTCATGTGTAAATTTCAGTTCCGTATCACCAAGCAAATCTGTATGTACTGAAGAAACCGGAGAACCCGCGTGGCTTCGGCTGTGAACAAAAACAATTTCAACATGCGGATGGTTAATTAGTAAACGTAACAATTCTCCGCCGGTATAACCCGCTCCTCCAATTATGCCAGCATTTATTTTAAGCATGTTCTGTTGCTTTATTTACCTGGTGATAGATCGAAGTTTGGTTGCCAAATATTTTTGTAAAGCCTTTAACATCGTGGCCACTCCACGAATTGTTCATTTCGCCATAGCTTCCGAATTTGGCTGACATTAAATCGTGTTTGCTTGAAATGCCGTTTAATACAAAACGATGGGGTAATAATGTAACGAATACTTCGCCACTAGCATTTTTTTGTGTACTCGTAAAAAATGTTTCAATATCCCGCATTACCGGATCGAGCATTTGACCCTCATGCAGCCAGTTGCCGTACCATGAAGCTAACTGATCCTTCCAATACAATTGCCATTTTGTGAGCACGTGTTTTTCCAGTAAATGATGCGCTTTAATTATAATAACAGGCGCGGCCGCTTCAAAACCAACGCGTCCTTTTATTCCAATAATTGTATCTCCAACATGAATGTCTCTTCCAATACCATAAGGTTGTGAAATATTCTGCAAATATTCTATGGCATTTACCGGGCTTTCAAATCTTTTTCCATCTATGCTTGTCAATTCACCTTCAGTGAAACCCAGGATGATATCTTTCTTCTCTGTTTGTGTAACAGGGTTGGCCAGGCTTCTTCCGGTAAATTTTGATTAGAGCTTAGCGTTTCCTTTCCTCCAACAGAAGTTCCCCAAATGCCTTTATTAATACTGTAAGCCGCTTTTACAAAATCGTAGTTTATGCCATGCTTTTTTAAAAAAGCAATTTCTTCTTCCCTGCTTAATTTTTCGTCCCGTATTGGAGTTACGATGGTTGCCTGCGGAATGAGGTGATGAAAAATCATATCAAATCTCACTTGGTCGTTGCCGGCTCCGGTGCTGCCATGAGCAATATTAGTGATGTTTAGCTCCTTTGCGTATTCAGCAATACTAATGGCCTGAACAACCCTTTCGGCGCTAACGCTTAAAGGATATGTTCCGTTTTTAAGAATATTACCAAATATCAGATACTTTATACAATCGTTGTAATACTTTTTTCTTACGTCGATGCATTTAAACGAAGCTGCTCCAATCTGAAGTGCCTTTTCTTCGAGTTTTGTAATATCCTCTTCAGTAAATGCTCCGGTGTTAATTGTTACGGCATGAACTTCATAATTTTTAACTTTAGTAAGATATACTGCACAAAAGGTGGTATCTAACCCGCCGCTAAAGGCCAATACAATTTTATTCATAGTAATGTTGTTTTAATTTTAAGGATTGCAGACTTTTTTAATTTTGTTAAGCGCGTTAAAACTTTTATCACACCCGATTTTTCGCGATTTAATTTAGTTCTCTTCATCGTGTGAGATTTTCGGTTTTGCATTTTATTTTGCTCATAAAGCATGGCGGTGCATAAACAGTTTTTAAAATCTTTGCTGGTTAGTATGGAGTAATTAACGCAACTCCTGCAGCTGCTCCAAAAAGCAGCGTCGTTAGTTAATTCGGAGTATGTAACCGGTTCGTAACCCAATTCAGAATTTATTTTCATTACAGCAAGGCCGGTGGTAAGTCCGAATATTTTTGCATTCGGATATTTAGCGCGGGATAGATCAAAGATTTTTTCTTTAATCATTTTTGCTACACCTTCTTTCCGGAACTGTGGCGCAACGATTAAGCCCGAATTAGCAACATATTCGCCGGATTGCCAGGTTTCGATGTAACAAAATCCCGCCCATTGATTGTTACTTGAAAACGCAATAACGCTTTTTCCTTCAAGCATTTTCTGTTGGATATACTCAGGCGTACGTTTGGCTATGCCGGTTCCACGTATTCTGGCGGAGGATTCCATTTCTGCGCAAATAGCATCCGCATGGTTTAAATCCTCTTTAGTAGCCAATCGAATTATGAATTCTTTCATAAAAATCTGCAAATATATTAATATATAGATATAAAATCTAATAATATTTATAAATAAAGATAAAAAGACTGTGTTTCGGCTTTGTCATTAACATTATTATTGGGCAACTTAATTCTCAACACCAACGAATCAATAAATAAAAAAGACCATGAGTGTTGAATTAGGAGAGATATTATAAGTAATAAGTGGAGATGGAAGTGTTTTAACGTCGCACCGGTTGAATAACTACAACCTCCAATTTTAAATTAACTTTTTTTTGGTTTTATTAAAAAATGCAATGGTTGAATGAGGAAATTTCTGTTCCAATTACTTAAAAACACAGTGCGCATATTACTTCTCAAAAAAGAACACGTTGAGTTGGTATCTTTTTTTTTATTGTTTTAGAAAAAGTGCCAATTAGAGTCTTTCAAAAAGTTGGCGATAGATAATAATATTAAAAAAACAAATCAAATGAAAAAGAAGATTTTATCGATGGCAATTATCGCGGCAAGTATGCTTGCTTTAAACCAGAGCCTTAAAGGGCAGAGTAGTATGTTGATAGGTGTTGAAGGAACACCACAGATGAGTTGGCTTTATAATCAAGACGACATGGACAACAGTGCTTATGAAACTGTGAATACATTTAACGGCTCATTCGGAGTGAGCTACCAATACAACTTTAACAAGATGTTGGGTGTTGGGGTTAACGGATTATATTCTTTCCAGGGCCAAAGATATAAACTGAACGGTGTAGAGAGATTTAGAAATTTAGAGTACCTCAAAATTCCGCTTATGTTTGTCTACACTTCCGACATTGACGCGGATGTGATGTTTATTGGGAAAATTGGGCCTCAGCTTGGGCTGTTAATGAATGCGAGACTTACAGATAAAGACAATAACAACATTATAAGCGATCACAAAAATGCCTATGAAGATTTTGATATAGGAGGTGTGATTTACGCAGGTGTAGGGTTTAAATTAAGCGAAAATTTTCTCCTGGATGCTTCCGTAAGAGCAGATTGTGGATTTACAGATGCTGAAAACAAAGATTACAAATTAAATGTTAATAATCCTTCTGCACCTGTTACAAATGGAAATGGAGCAGCCATAAGCAACAGAAGTATGACAAGTAACGCAACTGCGGGAATAACAATAGGGATAAGATACCTGATTAAGTATCAATAATTTTTATGTAACAAATCACATTTATAAATATTTTATTTGAATTGAGCTGCCTGCCATGGCAGCTCTTTCTCTTTTTTATAATTCCGATTCTCAGAATAAAATAATAATATTTAATCAAAACTGAAACTGATAGTGCTAAGAAAGATCGACGGGCCTTGATCCGCTGCGGCGGATTGTTTACTTTTCATCTAAGGAAAAGTAAAAGAGAAAATAACCAGGTTTTTTTGAAGGTTGACTAACTATGCCTGAGATATGCGATATGTCATAACCAATAAATACGGTATTAATTTTCACTTCTCCTTCAACAAATCCCCGGAAAACAAGTAATAAAAAATAATAATTTGGAAGTTTGAAAATAATAGTATTACATTTGTATCCGAATTAAATCACCTTGTGTGTTTTAATTTATTAAGAAGTGGCGAGAGAATAGGCTCATTGACCCACTAGCAACCAACTAAAAGTCGCGCAGGACGTGATTGGAAAACAGGTGCTAACTCCTACTCCGATGAAAAACGGAGAAAAATAAATTAAGAAAAATGAAATACACAGTATCAAAAACATCCAAACAAAGAAAAAGTAAACAAAGGTTCACTTTTTATTCAATCACTCCATTCTTCGCTATGGCTTGCATGTGTTGCTGTTGTTGCTGCATGTGCTAAGCTAATTTTTTCGTTTTTAACCTTATCGGAAAATTAAACCTTGGCAAACCCGGGGATCTTTGATGTATTCTTTATTTCAGGAAGTACCATCAATCGTAGTTTTTTTATTTCAAAAACATTAAAAACAAAACATCAATTAATAAATATGAAAAACAAACAATTTGAAACTCAAGCCATCAGGGCACAGTTAGAACGCACAGATTATAATGAGCATTCTTCGCCTTTATTTTTAACAACCAGTTTTGTTTTTGATTCAGCGGAAGATATGAGGGCTGCTTTTAATGAAGAGTCTGATGACTTTATTTATTCGCGGTATGTGAATCCAAATACCAACGAGTTTATTAATAAAGTATGTTTGTTAGAAGACGCCGAAGCTGGTTTTGCTACCGCCTCTGGTATGGCCGCTATTTACACCACGTTTATGGCTATTTTAAAATCCGGAGATCATGTGGTTTCCTGCTCTTCAGTATTTGGCGCCACTCACGCTATTTTTACAAAGTACTTTCCTAAATGGAATATATCTCATTCGTATTTTAATACCAATAATGTTTATGAAATTGAGAAATTAATTAAACCTGAAACAAGATTTATTTATTTAGAAACACCCACTAATCCGGCAATTGAATTAATTGATTTAGAATTAGTGGCCTCCGTGGCAAAAAAGTATAACATCTTATTGATAGTTGACAATTGCTTTGCAACTCCTTATCTGCAGCAACCTGTTAAGTATGGAGCTGATTTAGTAATTCATTCGGCAACTAAATACATGGATGGACAAGGTCGCGTATTAGGCGGAGTGGTGGTGGGGAAAAAAGAATTAGTGCGCGATATTTATTTATTTGGAAGATTAACGGGCCCATCAATGAGTCCTTTTAATGCCTGGGTATTAAGTAAGAGTTTAGAAACTTTAGCTCTGCGTATGGACAGGCATTGCGACAATGCTTTATATGTGGCTCAGCAATTAGAAGGACATCCGCGGCTTGAAAATGTATCGTATCCATTTTTGCCGTCACATCCGCAACACGCCATTGCCAGAAAACAAATGAAAGCAGGTGGAGGCATAATTACAATAAGCATAAAAGGTGGTTACGAGGCCGCGAAAAAGTTCTTAGATAAATTACAAATGATAAAAATATCTGCAAACCTGGGAGATGCCAGAAGCATAGTCACTCATCCGGCTTCATCAACACATTGTAAGTTAAGTGAAGAAGAACGGCTAAATGTTGGCATCACACCTGGATTAATTCGCGTGTCGATAGGACTGGAAGATAAAGTTGATATTTTAAAGGATATACTGCAGTCACTGGAAGATTAAAAAACTTGCAAGTCATTGATTGCTCCTGATCCTTGGCATCTAAAAAAACAGAATATGATAGAAATAATAAAACACCCCTGGGCCTGGTATGTTGCAGGAACATTGATTGGCTTAACCGTGCCTGTACTTTTAATACTAGGTAATAAATCATTCGGCATATCTTCATCCTTAAGACATATTTGTGCTGCTTGTTTTCCATCTTACTTAAGTTATTTTAAATACAATTGGAAAAAAGAAATTTGGAATTTGTTTTTTGTTGCTGGCATTTTGTTGGGTGCTATTATAGCTATTGTATTTTTAAAAGACCCAAATCCAATTGTTATTGCAAAACGAACAAAAACTTTTTTGGAACAAAATAACGTAAAGGATTTTCAACATGTAATTCCGGCCGATATTTTTAACTGGGAAAGTATTCTAACACTTCGTGGTTTTATTTTGATTATTGCAGGGGGATTTTTAATTGGATTTGGAACTCGCTACGCGGGAGGCTGTACCAGCGGACATGCAATAATGGGCTTATCTAATTTGCAATTACCTTCTTTAATTGCAGCGATATCATTTTTGGTTGGTGGAATATTAGTTACATGGTTTGTTTTGCCTTTTGTTTTAAACTTATAATATGTCTGTAAAATTAAATACTAAAACTTCTGATGGATTTAAGTCGGTTGAAGGTTCAAAATCAGCTGATAGTATAAGTATTAGTAAAAACTTAAAATTTATGATTATTGGCGTGTTCTTTGGAATCACATTGGTAAAAGCTGAAATTATAAGTTGGTTTAGAATACAGGAGATGTTTCGTTTCGATTCATTTCATATGTATGGTGTTATTGGCACGGCAATTATAGTAGGTACAATCTCTGTTTTTATTATCAGACAATTTAATTTAAAAACTATTTCAGGTCAGGAAATTAAAATTGAACCGAAAACTTTTAATAAAGGACAGATTTATGGTGGATTATTGTTTGGCTTTGGATGGGCATTAACCGGAGCCTGCCCCGGCCCTTTATTTACCCAAATTGGTTGTGGCTTCACTGTTGTTATTGTCACTTTTTTTAGTGCTGTATCCGGAACGTGGGTTTATGGATATTTTAAGGACAAATTGCCTCACTAATAAATTTCAATTTTTTGTCGGGCTTGACGATATCAATGGTCAGAAATTATGTACTTTGCTTCACTTTTCCGGAAAAATTAAGTGCGGTGTCGTAGAAACGACCTTAAAAACAGCGTAGCAAATCAAAGGCTATTTTAAGCGATGGCCTTGCGCTAAGCAAACGCCAGCGTGCGTAAACAAATTATTAAATTTAGGCATCCATGGCGCACGCCTCGTTTGCGGGGTAAAATAGTCTGTAGATTTCAAGCTGTTTTTCAGAAGTCTTGATTTTTTTGCTTCTTTTTTCAACCTGTAGTGAGCTTGTCGAACTATCAAGGAAAAAAGAATGGCGAAAAACCAAACACCCGTTACTTCTTTGTTACGTTTTGTGTACACATGAAAGACTCATAGAATTTTATTAAACTAAATCAGCAAAATTAAGTGGGGCCAAAGGATCGAAACGCCTTGTCTTTGGGTCATCCTGAGGGATAATTTTCTACGAAAAAAATCAATAATTAATGACGTTGAGAGAATCGAGATCGACCTCAAAGGATTTGGCGTTAAAAAACAATACTTTATCAAAAGCACATGGCTTGTGTGTAAGACGCTGTTGCCTCTCGCTTGCGCTTCAGCGTCTGGCTTGATAAAGTGTTGTTTTTAGCCAAAGACTTTGCAGTCTTGATCTTTTGGTTCTTTTCTATCAAGAGAAAAGAACGGTCGGAAAACCTCGATAATTAATGATATATAAAAAAATGTAAATGGTAGCGGAGTCGAAGGATTGACTAAGAAAAAGTGGCAATAAAACAAACTATAAAATTCCTTTTCATCTAAGGAAAAGTAAAAAAGAAAATAAAAGACAATTTGAGGTTCAACTAAATAATACTAATGATGAAGCTATTCAAATCACCCGAAGAATATTCAAACAGTTATGCTTCTCATTTTCCAGGTCATAGTAAACCGAGTATTCCTTGCCATTTCTTGCTGTTAACTTCAGGTTAAATTAATACATATCCTATACATATCCTATAGATGTCCTATAGATATTCTATACATAAAGGCTTGTTTTTAAACAATTCATATAGAATATATAAAGCGTTGTAAGAACTAATCTTAAAATTGGATGATAAGAACGATCGTTCGAACCAGGATATGATTGCAAAAAAAAGGGTTTATATGGCCACCACTCAATGACGTTGAGCCTTCTCTGAAAGAATCGAAAATGTATATTAGGTTAAATCGATAAAACTTTAAATGTATGATCTCATTCAAAAAACGTAACCATTCCTGTGCTGATATCATGTGTGCCCCCTATGATCCCTATCTTTCCGCCTTCCACCATTTCTTTTAAGATCGGACTCCTTTCAAGAATGCTTTTTATAGTGCGTTTTACATTGATATTAGTCACCTTTTCCACAAACTCAGCATTGGCCGATGTTCTGTTTTCCTTTATCGTTGTTTCCTCGTCAATGGCTGGTCGGATCTTAGAAAGTAAAGCCGTAAGATTACCCATTTCCACATGATCGCAGGCGCCCATTATTGCCCCGCATTTGGTGTGACCAAGAACCACAATCATTTTAGATCCCGCTATTTTGCAGGCAAATTCCATGCTTCCCAGAATGTCTTCGTTAATAATGTTTCCGGCAATCCTTACGCTGAAAAGATCACCAAGTCCCTGATCAAAGATGAGTTCAGCCGATGTTCGTGAATCAATGCAGCTTAATACCACAGCAAAAGGATACTGGCCTTCAGAGGTTTCGTTGGCTTGCTGAAGCAGATTTCTGTTGATCTTAAGATTATTCACGAATCGTTTGTTGCCTTCTTTTAGAAGCTGTAAGGCCATTTTAGGTGTAATTGCAGCCTGCATGTCTTTGGTAAGTGTTCTCATTTTCTGTTTTAGTTATTTTAAATAAAATTCTTGCGGTTCTTTAACTACCGGAACTTCTTTTTCATTGAGCAGTTGCTTTAAATTAATCTCAATGGTTTGAGAGATAGCCGTCATGGCAGTATCCGTTGGTTTATTCTCAAATGGGTCCTGCATATGAGTAGCAGATTTTTCTAAAAGAAAAAATGCTGATGAAATCAACACCAGAATCGAAAGTTCATAATAGTAGGCAAGATTATTAAGCGCAATAGAAAGTGTAACCACAAAAATATAAATGATGTAGTGAAGGAATTTGCGGTAAGTAACCGGAAACACGGTTGATTTTATTCGTTCCGCCTTACCCTGCGCATCACATAATCTCACAAGCGTGTTATCCAGCTGTATATGAGCGAAAGAATCAAGTTGGTTACTGTTTCGCAAATTTTTTATATCCAGGCTATGAAGCTGTAATAATGCAAGCGGTTTATTGTTATGCGCTTTAATATGGTTCAGTTCATCTTCTGAAATAAACTGGTTTAAATTGGCCAAAGGGTCTGTTTTTCTTAAACTGTTCGAGAGGGAATAGCACCAGGCGATCTGACGGTAAACAATTTTTTTAATAATTATTTCATTTTCTTTTATAAACCCACCCAACTGAATGGTAAGGCTTCTGGAATCATTAACTATGCTTCCCCATACTTTCCTCGCCTCCCACCAGCGATCGTAAGACTGATTAAGTTTAAACGATAGTAATATGGAAATAGCTGTACCTAAAAAAACCGGGATAGTGAGAGGTATTTCCGGTAAGTGAAATTTGTAGCTAAGAGTTACAAAAAAGACTCCTATTGCAAACACAATTACAATATCGTATTTGATCTTGTTAAGAATGTACGTTAAGGGAATCCGTTTGTTTAAAAGCATGGTTTTAAATTTTCAGAATATAGTAGTATCTAAATGTTTTCCTTGCTTTAGAACATTAAAGAATAGTGCCAAAAGGTATTTTTTTCCCTTGGCTATTTGGCCTGTTTTAAAATCCTGAGAGCTCCTTTAGCTACTAAGAAAAAAACTATTGTTCCCACTGTTAAATCAGGATACTTTGAGTTTGTCAAATAAACCAAAGCCCCGGCTATAATAACTCCCAATTTTAGCTTGGATCTGTGTGGAAAGAAATAAAATTCCTATAAGGATAGTTAGATCAAAGGGTTAGGATTTTGAGGTCTTAATTGCTTATAATTATTCTTTAATCATAAGTTCCTGTTTTCCTTAGTGAGTTTTTTGGATATTTGCAGTTTAAAATATAGATAGTCGCTTAATGGATTCTGTATCACATATTGTTATTGGAGCTGCAATTGGTGAAACGTTTCTCGGAAAAAAAATTGGACGATGGGGAATGTTATTGGGAGCAATTTCAAAAAGTTTACCTGATTTCGATTTGTTTTACACTGGATTAAATGATCCACGTGCATATATCTGCGATCACAGGGCTCATACGCATTCTTTAATTATCGAGGCACTATATGCTATACCTGTATCCTGGTTATTAGTTAAACTTTTTAAAGAAAAAGTCTCATTTATACGAATGATATTATTTATGCTCGCTTGTTTATGGGGGCATTCACTTCTTGATTGGTGTACCAATTTCGGTACTCAGTTATTATTGCCCTTTAGCAATGAAAATTACTCATTAAACACGCTCGCAATCGTAGATTTATTATTTACAATTCCTATGTTAAGTCTGTTCTTGATTGCAGTTTTTCACCGCAAAAATTCAACCCGAAGAAATAAGCTCGCAAAAGCGGTTTTAATTTACTGTTTTGTTTATCTGGGATTTGCTTTTTTTAATAAAACCCGCGCAGAGAAGATTGCTCAGGATTCAATGCTAAAAAATAATATTTCGGTTACGGCCCACATTACAAATCCAACCATGCTTAATAATATTTTGTGGTACTCGGTAGGCAGTAATGATAGCACTGTTTTTGTAGGAGAATTCAGTTTGTTGCAAACGCAAAACCCAATCAAATGGCACAGCTACTCACGTAATCTGCATTTAATGAATAATAACAAAAGCAGGAAAGATATAGAATTACTTAAATGGTTCAGCGACCCTTACACAATTGCGGAGGCCAATGGAGATACACTTAATGTGTATGCTGTTAAATTTGGCAGGACAAACATGCGTGAAACTGAATTAAAAAAAACATTTGTTTTTCATTACAAACTTTATCAAACAAATGGTATCGAAATGATGGGTATGGAGAAACCCAACGAAAAAAATATGAATCTAAAGGAAGGTTTTGCAGATTTGTGGGAAAGAATTCGCGGAAAAAGATATTGATGAGTTTTTATTCTGAAAGGTCGAAAATAAAAAAAGGCCGCAAGCGATAAAAAAGTCCCGTGGGAGTTAATGTATATGGAAGAATTTGAAACAAGACAAGAAGCATTGAAACGGGAAAAGTATCTGAAGACTGGAGCAGGCAGAGATGGGATCAAGAGTAATTTTAATATTTGAGCAGGGGTCACTGTCAGCCGCGGCGGACGAACCCAGTAGTTCCCACAAAACCTAGCTAAATAGCGGGTTTTTTTATGCATTATATTTTATAGAATCGTAATTTTGAATTACAAAAGCCTAATTCTTTATGGAAATAAATAACCCAATGCTCGCAGCACTCAATTATTTTAATCAGCTTTCAAAAGAAGCAAATGCAGAATTGGCAAAAAAAATAAAATTTGATTCTTTTCCTAAAGGCCACCAATTGCTGCAAATTGGTGAGATAGCCCGATACATGTATTTTTTTAATAAGGGAGTAGGGCGCATTTATTATTTGAGGGATGGGATTGATATAACTGATTATTTTGCAATGGATATGCAATTTATGGGAGGGCTTGAAAGCCTTATGACCAAAAAGCCAAGTGAGAAAGGAATGGAAATATTGGAGGACTCGGAACTTTATTATATTAATTACGATGAGTTTGAATTGCTCTGCGATAAATATCATGAAATTGAAAGACTGGGCAGGAAGATGGCGATATTTGGTTTTTTGGAAGGACAAAAACGCGTTGAAAATATTCGATTCATGAGCGCAAGCGAAAGATATCATGAATTGGAGAAAACTCATCCAGGTATAATAAATCGCGTTCCGTTAAAACACATCGCATCCTTTTTAGGAACCACCCAGGTTAGCGTAAGCCGCATCAGGAGCGGTGTGCAATAGCATCTCATCCGGAGATAAAAATTTCTTTCTTATAAAACAATCTTTCTGTTATTCTCTTCTGACAGATTAATCAGAAATCCTGTGCGATTTTTTAACATGTGTTAAAGGGTGAGACTGTAATTATTGGGAATTTTGATCAAAAAATTAACTGATATGAAAATAGCAATATTGGGGGCCGGAATAGCAGGGTTAAGCACCGGCATAGCTTTAAACAAATTAGGAATTAAGTATACCATTTATGAGGCCGCCGAAAAAATAGGACCGGTTGGCGCGGGACTTGGATTAGGCGCAAATGCTATAAAGGCTTTCAAGGAATTGGGAATTGAAAATGAAGTTATAAAGGCAGGCAGAATATTGTCTGCATTTTCTATTTATGATGAAAATGGAAAAATAATAACACGGGCTGATAGTTTAAAAATTTCCGCGAAGTATGGCATTGATAATTTTACAATACACAGGTATTCCTTACACGATGTTTTATTGAAGAACGCAGGTCCGGAAAATGTAATTTGTAATAAACGCTGCGTAGATTATTACGAATCAAACAATAAGATATATCTTAAATTTTCTGATAATACTGAAGCAGAAGCAGATTATTTAATCGTTGCAGACGGACTTAATTCTCCGATCAGGAAAAAATTGCTGCCATCTTCTAATCCACGATTTGCCGGTTATACCTGTTGGAGAGCCGTTGTCCCAGCGGAAGGTTTAAATATTAATGAAGCCATGGAAATATGGGGCAGTAATGGAAGAATAGGAATTGTTCCTTTGGCAAATAATCAGATTTACTGGTTCCTGTGTATTAATTCTATTCAAAATAATCAGTCGATGAGAGCGTTTAAAACAAAGGATTTACTAGAGCGGTTTATTGATTATCCTCAGATTGTAAAAGATGTTTTAAAAAGAACTGATGATTCGAAATTGATATGGGGCGATATATGTGATTTAAAGCCTATCAATTCTTTTGCTTTTGGTAAGGTACTTTTGATTGGAGACGCGGGTCATGCCACTACTCCAAATCTTGGACAGGGCGCGTGCCAGGCTGTAGAGGATGCTGTGGTTCTTGGTAAAATAATACACAGGAATGAAAATATTTCTGAAGCATTTACTGAGTTTGAATCGAAGAGATTAAAAAGAACGCATTTTGTCGTTAATAAATCCTGGCAGATAGGAAAAGTTGCGCAATGGGATAAAGGTTTAGCAATTAAATTCAGAAATTTTATTTTAAGATCTTTACCCGAATCTTTCAACGAAAAGCAGCTGGAATTTTTGTATAATGTAAATTTTGACTAATGAATATTATATCCTAATACCAATAACGCAAACATCATCCACTTGTTCCAGTTCGCCTTTCCAGGAATTGAAATGATTCTGCAATTTATTTTTCTGCTCAATCAAAGTTAACTGATGATTAGAGAGAAGAAGTTCATTAAGTTGTTTGTATTTGAATTTTTTTCCTTTCGGACCACCGAACTGATCCGCGTATCCATCAGTGTATAAATAGAGTAGGTCCCCCTGTTTAATATCAATTGAAAACAAACTGAAATTATCTTTGTTTTCTCCAATTCCAACCGGCATTCTGTTATCTTCCAGTTCAATCAGTTTTTCTTCTCTTACCAGAACGGGCGCGTTATTTGCCGAAGCGTATGTTACACGATTGTTGTTTTTTTCAAAACATAAAAGCATTCCGTCAAATCCATCTTTTTGTCCTTCTTTACTAATACTGTCAATTAATTTTTGTCTTACGTAATTAAATACTTCATCCGGACTTTCAATTCCTTTTTCATTAATAGCCTCCGATAAAAAACCAATGTTAAGCAGGCTCATAAAAGCTCCCGGAACCCCATGGCCAGTGCTGTCGCAAACAGCCAGGTAAAATTTGTTTCCCCTTTTAGTTGCCCAGTAAAAATCGCCACTTACAATATCCTTGGGATTAAAGTACACAAAGTGTTCCGGTAAGCTGCCCTTTAAAAATTCTTCATGTGCAAGTAAACTATATTGTATGCGTTTAGCGTAATTAATGCTATCCACAATTTCTTTCTGCTTTTCTTCAACAAGGTGTTTTTGATGAGTGATAACCTCATTCTGTTTTTGTGTTTCCTGTTCTTTGAGTTCAATAATTTGTTTTTGCTTTTGAGTAATTTTAAAGCGATTAAACATAAACGCTGCAAAAACCAAAACCAGCATTATCCCTCCGTAAAGCGCAAACCTTCGTGTTTTTTCTTCTTCCAGTTTTGCTTCACTGGCACTAAGTTTAGCCTGAGTTACTTTCTTTTCCTCCGATGCTTTTACACTGTCGGCCGCTGCCTTTTTTGCGTAGGTGTATTGAATCTCCTTTTGGATTCCAGACTTCCTGTTAGATTCGTTGTTCAGGCTATCGGCCATTTGTTTAAATAACACCTGCATTTCATAAGCGGCTTTATAATTTCCCGTTTTCGCGTGTATTTTTGAAAGAAGACCGCTCGCATAACTAATGATTTCCGGATAACCTAACTCTTTTGAAAGATTCAGGCTTCTTTCAGCATATTCGAGAGCCTGGTTTGTTTTATCTTTTTGAAACATCACTTTGGCAATGCTGTTTAAAGAATACGCGGTTCCTTTTTTGTCTCCCACTTCTTCCTGTAGTTTCAAACTTCTGCTATGAAATTCGAGCGATTTGTTTAATAGCGAATCGTTTTGATCTTTACCCGTTCCGGCTAAATTATGATAAATGGATCCTATGTGATTTAAGGTTAACGCCATTCCAACTTTATCATTCAGTTCTTCTCTTATTTTTAAACTTCTGAAATGAAATTCCAATGCTTTTTTATAGTTCCCTGAGGTTGAATAAATATTACCAATATTGCTTAACACATATGCTAATCCGATATTGTCTCCTATTTCCTCCTGAAGTTTTAAGCATTTCTCAAAGTACTCCAGCGCTTTGAGTGAATTATTAAGGCTCTTGTAAATAGCGCCAATATTATTTAAGCACAAGGCAATCCCGGCTTTGTCACTTATTTCCTCATATATTTTTAAACTTTTGTGATAGTACTCAAGTGTTTTTGGCAGATCGCCTTGATTCTGATAAATCACGCCAATGTTATTTAATGATTCGGCAATGCCGCTTTTGTCTTTTACCTGTTCTCTTAGTTTCAGGCTTTGCTCAAAGTGCCCTATGGCTTTAGTGGAATGGCCCTGTTGTTGCTCCAGGTAACCAATATTGTTATATGCTTCTGCAAGACGCTTTAAATAATAAGGGTGTAAAGGATCGGTGCCGGATAAATTTTTAAGATTTTTTTCGCAAATGTTTTTTAGTTCATTGTTATAAAGCGGCCAGATAGCATCATCCCCTTCTTCTTCAATTAATCTGCTTAAAATATTGCAGCGTGTTGTGTCATGTTTAGCAAGTTGAAGTTTGTTTTTCAAAGCGTCGGTTATCTCGTTTTGTGCTACAAAAGAGAACACGAATAAGACGAAGGTCAGAATTAGTTTTATTCTGTTGGTCATAAAGGGGGGCACGGAGATTTAGACATGGAATTTAGTATTTCTTTTTTGTATAAAAAAAAGGAATTGTTTTTTAGTGGAAATTACCTTTTATTATTAAACCTATCCGATTTTTATTAAAGGGTTTTGAATAAATTTGTAATGCATGAACCGGAAGGATTTTATAAAAAAAGGTTTAATGGGCACAGGCATGTTTATTGCCTCATCTGCCCTGGGTTCATTAATTAAAAATGATATTGATGAACTTAAGGAGTTGGACATTATTGGGTTCAATCATTTACCAAACGCTAAAACAATTAAAATGGCAAATACAATTTTACATAAGGCGGATACACGCGGCAACGCTAATCATGGCTGGCTTAACAGTTATCATTCATTCAGCTTCGCAAGCTACTATAATCCTGATAGAATGCATTTTGGGGCGTTACGTGTTTTAAATGATGATACTGTGAGCCCGGGAATGGGCTTCGGAACGCACCCGCATGATAATATGGAAATTATTAGTATTCCTTTGGAAGGTGATCTGGAACATAAGGACAGCATGGGAAATATTGCCACAATTAAACATGGTGATATCCAGGTTATGAGTGCCGGAACCGGTATTCAACATAGTGAATACAATAAGAATAAGGATAAACCCGTGAAATTTTTACAGATTTGGGTTTTTCCAAACAAAAAAAATGTAACGCCGCGTTACGATCAGATTACACTTAACGTAAAAGACAGAGAGAATAATTTGCAACAAATAGTTTCACCAGTTCCGGAAGATGCGGGAGTATGGATTCATCAGGATGCATGGTTTCATTTGGGTAGGTTTAACAAAGATAAAGATGTAGAGTACAACTTAAAAAAGGATGGAAACGGAGTATATGTTTTTGTGTTGAGTGGAGATGTAAGTGTTGAAGGGCAAAAACTTAATGCAAGAGATGGGTTTGGAATTTGGAATACAAAAAAAATAAAGTTGCATGCAGATTCGGATATGGAGGTTTTACTAATGGAGGTTCCGATGACCATGTGATCTAATATGAAAATCTTTTTCGTTTGGAGAAAGACATTTGTAGTTATTAGTGAAGAGAAATTCCTCACCAGTTAAAACAAGAATCAGTCGAGCGTTTACGTTTCAAAAAATTCCAGTGCTTTCCTGTGAACACGCATTGGAATCTGCTATGTTTTTTCCCCTTCTTCCTTTTTTTGTGAAACAATAATTTTGCTCTGTTTTCTTTTTTTATTTTATCCTTTTCAGTTAAAGAGTTGTTCGTTTTTTCTGATGCTTCTTTTTCACTTTTATTATTCGTAACGATTACGGATTGTTTGTTTTTATTAACAGATGCTAATAAGGTTTTATATTCCTCATCGGCAATTTTTTGATATTTATGACAAGGGCAGTTTGGATTGCGCGGATCGTTAATGTCATATTTTTCCTGGTTCTGCGAATAATAAAGATTGAATTGGAAAAGGCCAACTAATAAAAACAAATATTTAATAAACGTTATCATGATTTGTGATAATAAAAGAGCAGAGGGTGAAAATCCTCTGCTCTGTCTTTAGTTTACGAATTAGATTTTTTAATGGTTACTTTTTCAGCGGCGCTCCATGTTTTATATTCGTTAGTGTAATAAAGGTAGGCTGAAGAAGCTGGCGCATCATACTCTCCCGGCATTTCCGCTTTCAGGTCAAGGTTTATTTCCTTAACTGCTTTAGGCGCCATGCCGCGATAGTATATTGCTATGTTATTTCCTTTTATTTCATAATAATCAAATACATTTTTTTCCTGTAGTTCTTTTAACTGCCATGGTTGAGCGGTAAATCCTGCTGGAATTCCGATAATGGCCATTGTGCTGGGAACATCAGTATTTTTCTTATTAATGATTGTGGCTGTAAGGCGAACAGTTTCTCCAACACTTGCAGTTGTACTGGCAAGTTTTGTTTTCAAATCAATGTTACATTCTTCATCGCTCTTTGGTAACGATGTGCTCCAGTTTACCGCAACCGAATAAGGTAACGGTGTTTTTACCCCAAGATATTTTACTTTTAATGTGTGTTTACCTTCACCTTTAATAAACTGTTCTAGTCCTTCAACGGTTATTGCGCCTTTGTCACCGGCTTTGTATGATTTTTCAACAGCCTTTTTGCCATCCACATAAATCACAATTGTTCCGTCTTCGGTTGTTTTTTTGCTAAACTTCGCGTATTCGGTTAATGCTTTCAATGCAAGGATAGTTCCCTGAGTTGAGCTGAATACGCCAGAACCACTTCGTGTTCCGGTTAGATATTGCACAGCATTGGTCATTACTGCCGCATTTTTGTTTGGCGATTTTAAAACAGCCATTATCGCAAGCGCGGTGGTTTCAATGGTTAAAGAATTACCTTGAGAGTATGTGATAGAATGCGAACTTCCTGTAAAGCTTCCGTCTTTTGCCTGCTTACTAATTAACGTTGCAAGGGCTTCATCTCCTTTTCCTTTTTTATTCATGGAGTATGCCGCATTAGCTATCATGGCAAGTTGATATGGGTCTTTGGTTTCAATTGCTTTTTTGTATGCGGTTTCAAATTCCTTTTCAATGTCTGTATAACCTGCTTCTGCTAAGGCATAAACAATGTAACCATTTAAAATCTCTTCACTGATGCTTCCGAATTCATGGTAAGCGTGTTGTTCTCTTTTAAAACCTCCTTTACCATCTTTATGACTCATTAACCACTTTGCTGTACGATCAAGCATTGTTTCATCAATATTTTGTCCGGCTTTTTTCATATCCATAAATTCCATTATGCCGTATGCGGTTAAACCTTCGTGGGCAGGGTTTGCACCAAACCACTCATAACCTTTTTCTTTTGTTTCAAAAGTTGTTAAGCGGGCGTAACCTCTGTTTAACAGATCGGTTGCTTTTGAAAGTGTCTTGGTATCCTTGCTGTCTGTACTTTTTAAATAATCAAGTACCATTGCGTTAGGATATGCGGTACATGAAGTTTGTTCAAAACATCCGTAGGGTTCGCGTAAAATCCCTTCAACGCCCTTCATAAGATCAGAGACAACATTTGGGAATGCTGTAAAGGAAGCCTTTAAAGATCCATTAACTAATTTATTCACTTCAAATGAGTACTCTTTTTCTACGTCCTGCGCCGAGAAAGAAGTCTGAACAGGAAATCCTTTAGGGGCAATTTTTATTTTTTGCGTAAAGGCATCACCTAAACCACAGGCTTTAAAACCTATTGTAAATTCGCCGTAACCTATTTTATCAAGCACTTTATAGTCGAGGTAAATGGTTTTTGCAGCGCCTGGCATTATAGTTTGAACCGGGTTAAGTTTGGCAACTTCTTTTAATCCATCAGGAGCGGTAATTGATATTATACCACCAAGCGGACCGTTAGTATTATTTTTTAAAGTAAGTGGAATGGAAACAAAATCTTCGGTGGCAACCTCAACTGGTATTTTTGTAGTCATTGCAAAAGGTAATTGGGTGAAAAAGTTTTTTTCTACTCTTCCGATGCTTCCGTCGTTTGCAACTCCTTCTATCGTGGCGCGGAAAGATGTGATATCATCTGAGGCATAAAACTCAATTGTTTTTTTACCTGAATATCCTATTTCAATATTTGAATTCCAGTAAATCGTATTTCTAAAATCGGTGCGGTTCTCAATGTTTTCCTGTTTTTCATAGGAAGGAGCGTAATACTGACGGGCACGATAATATACATTGCCTTGCGCAACGGGCTTCATGTTTAATTCGTCTATTTCTTCGTCCATTGCTTTAAACCGGCGGTCATCCGCGCGTAAGGCAAGTTTTACATCTTTATCAGCCTTTGCTTCCTTCTTTGCAACTTCAGATTTAGCCTGATTTTGGTTTAACTGCACTTTCCCTTTCGGACCGTTTGCGGAAGCTTCCATTTTTTTGTCGCTAACCTTTTTCTTAACAGCGTTATCCAACATAGGTGCTTTTTCAACCGCCATCATTTCCTCACGCTCTACAGCCATAGGCACTTGTTCAACACCTTTTCCACTGGCGCTGGAAGGCATGGCTTTAGTGCGGTAGCCATAATAATTGTAATTGTTTTTATACAAATAAACAACAAGGTTCTGGTTATAATCGGTTATATACTGTGTTTGCGGATAGTAACCTGAAGCATTGTATGACAAGCTAACAGGTGTTGAAAGATCAATGTTTTTAATAGTAAATTTTCCTTCTGCGTCTACATCAAGTTCTTTGCCATTTGGAGTTTTTATTTTTGCGGACGCCAGTGGTTTCATGGTGTTTGCGTCAAATACTGTTCCTGCAAGTAAAGCTTTCTGGCCTGGATACAACACCTGTGGGATTTCTTCTTCAATTAATTTCTCCCATGTAAACCTGCGCCATCCCGAAGTAAGCATGAGATAGTCAAGTGCTTTATCGGCTTTCGGTTCTTTTTTATTAAAGTAAAAGGCTGGCTCTTCAATTTTTTCCTTAATATCCTGTTGTAATAAAAGCTGTGAAAGAATATTGCCTGATTTATCATCAGCAAATGAAAGTAGCTGATCGTTAACAACTGCCATGGAAAGATTAGCGGGCATTGGCAACCCGCGTTCGTCTTTTACTGATAAAGTCATTTTTACTTTTTCGCGCGGAAGATATTTGTCTTTATCGGTTTCAACCGAAACGTTCAGTTGCTTTTCTTTGTTTACAAATGCTAAACGTTCTGCGCGTGCAATACCCTTAGAATCAAACAACGTTATTTGAGCAACACCAATTGGAAAATTATTAGTTGTGAAAACAAATTTATTGCTGCCTTTTTTCGCGTCTATTAAAGTTGAGTAATACACTTTGCCTCTTACCTGAGCCACGAGTGCAAGGTTTTCAAGTTCAGTCGAATTAACATCCACCGCTACTTCTCCCTGTCTTGAATTATCTATGTTCATTACATAACCACGTTCCAAAGGCTCCGGCAATTTAAAAGTTTCGGTAATTCCTTCTGGTTTGGTAATTTTTACAAGATAGTTTTCGTTTGGTTGTGGGTTAAACTGAAATGATCCCATTCCCTGATGAAAGCTACTGAAGGATGCTACCTGACTGCCTTTGGCTGTAATCACTATTCCTTCAACATCCGCAGGTTTTCCAAATTCATTTAACGCGCGGAATGCTACATTATTAGTTAATCCACAAACCATGTCCCCTCCTTCAGGATACATTGTAAATTTGATATTATTAAGCACTATTGGAATAGAGCGTGAAATGCTTTCGGTACTCCCGTTGTAATCGATCATGATGTTAAGTAGTCCATCATTGCTTTTCAATTTTTCAGGCAAATTAAATTTCACGTATTTTACCCCTTCTTCATCCGTTACATCTGCCTGTTCAATTATTTTCTGCCCATCAATATTGGCTACATACTTTATTTTATAATTTGACAGTGGCTGGTTTTCATTAGTGTTAAGCTCTAGTTTTGCAATTACTTCGTCGCCGGCGCCAAATGCTTTCTTTTCGAAGTCGAGTTTCATTTTCAAAGCCGGTAAAACAACATCCTGCACCTGAAGGTCTTTAATAAAAGCATTGTTTTCACCTTCATTTTTCATCCAGTTGGTATACGCTTTTATTTTATATAAGCCTCCCAATGCCTCTTTATCAATCGAAAAATCCCCTGCTGCTTTTCCGTTCTTTGCTATAATGCTGATTTTTCTTTCAACAGTGCCTTTTGGGTTTATCAGTTCTATATGAACAATATCGCTTTTAGTTGATGGTTTTAGTGTTTGTCCATCTCTTACATATGCAGAGAACCATATATCATCACCTGGTTCGTAAAAAGGTTTATCAAGGTGAAGGTAAACCCTGTCTTCCGGAAGTTTCTGGTTGTATTCGGTGAGTTTATTTTTAAGCGATTTAATAAACTCATTCTCTATTACGGCCTGGTAATACTCGTTAGGAGTTATCCATGCAAGTACTGAGCTTGCAGCAATTGCAACTGCAAACAGGGTAGAGGTTTTTTTGTTTTTACTTGTTTCCATGATATAATGTTTTAATAATTAGCCCTTTTGTAATTAAGATGCTGTTCAAATAAAAATTCCACACAAGCGTTAAAAAAATATCCGAAAAAGCTGAAAAACACTGTTTTACCCTTGTTAATCCTGATATTCACGTTTTTTAATTCGCTCAAAAAAGCTATATTTGTTCTGACAAAACACCCACAGAATGAAAGATATTTTCGAAAAAATTAAAACAAATCTTGGTCCGATAGGGGAGCATGCAAAAGAATCTCATGGATATTTCACCTTTCCAAAACTGGAAGGAGATGTTAATCCTCGTATGAGTTTTCGCGGTAAGAACTTACTTAACTGGAGTTTAAACAATTATCTTGGATTGGCTAACCATCCTGAAGTTCGTAAGACGGATGCGGAAGCTGCCGCAAAGTTTGGTCTGGCGCTTCCAATGGGAGCACGCATGATGAGTGGCAATTCGGATTACCATGAACAACTTGAAAGAGAATTATCGGCTTTCGTAAAAAAGGAAGATACGATTCTGTGTAATTTCGGTTACCAGGCTATGGTTTCTGCTATTGATTCAATTGTTGACCGCCATGATGTTATTGTATATGATGCAGAAAGCCATGCTTGTATCCTTGATGGTGTGCGCTTACACATGGGTAAACGTTATGTTTTTAAACACAATGATATTGCCGATTGCGAGAAGCAATTAGAGCGCGCAAAAAAACTTGCTGATCAAACCGGAGGAGGTATTCTGGTTATTACAGAAGGAGTGTTTGGAATGCGTGGAGATCAGGGTAAGCTGAAAGAGATTGTTGAACTTAAGAAAAAATATAATTTCCGCTTGTTTGTTGACGATGCTCATGGGATCGGAACAATGGGACCAAATGGCGGCGGAACCGGTGAACAGCAGGGCTGCCAGGATGGAATTGACATTTACTTTGGAACGTTTGCAAAATCATTCGCTTTAATCGGTGGTTTTATCAGTTCTACAAAAGAAATTATAACATATCTGCGTTATAACATGCGCAGTCAGATTTTTGCAAAGAGTCTTCCTATGCCGTTGGTTGTTGGAGCATTAAAGCGTCTTGAATTAATGCGCAATCATCCGGAGTACCGCGAAAAATTATGGGAAATAACAAGAGCCTTACAGGGCGGTTTGCAAAAAGCAGGATTTAATATTGGTGATACCAATACTCCTGTAACACCTGTATATTTAAATGGTAGTATACCTGAAGCAACCAACATGGTAATTGACCTTCGTGAAAATTTCGGAATTTTCTGTTCTATGGTGGTGTATCCTGTAGTTCCTAAGGGAATGATCATTTTACGTTTAATCCCTACTGCTGTTCACTCTCTTGAAGATGTGAAGTATACAATTGAATGTTTCAGTAAGATAAAGGATAAATTATATGGTGGCGAATATAAGGCTGAAAAGATCCGCGAAGGATTTTCACAGGCTTTATAAGATCAAATTAAATTTAAAATCCCGGTCACATGACCGGGATTTTTTTTGCGCATTAAGTTCATATAAACAAAAAAGCCTGTCGGTAAGGACAGGCTTGAGAAATTATTCAGAGAAACTTCTTATTTTTTTAACGAAGCAACTTTCTTAGCTAATTTAGATTTAAGGTTAGCAGCTTTATTTTTATGAATAACGCTTTTCTTAGCTAACTTGTCTAACATGCTTGAAACCTTAGGTAACAATTCTTTAGCTTCTTTTTCAGAAGTTGCAGAACGTAATTTTTTTACCGCAGTACGGGTTGTTTTTGCGTAGTAACGGTTTTCAAGGCGTTTAGCGTTGTTTGAGCGAATGCGTTTAATAGCTGATTTGTGATTTGCCATTTTTTAAGTCTTTTAATTATTCCAACAATTTTGGGAATGCAAATATACGTTTTTTTTCCAATATCCAAGTGTTAAAAACAAAATAAGCCAAAAGTCTGTTTTTCCGTTATTTTTGTATGAAATGAGCCGTTTTTTTCTTCTAATATCCTGTTTTTTTACCGTTTTCTCCGTATCGGCTCAATCTGCGGATGAGACAAAACCGCCTAAAAACATGGTTCCAAACGGGAGCTTCGAAAATTATCGCAAAAAAACAAATAATATCAGGCAGGCAATTCCCTGGCAACCAATTGCTTCTATTGATTATTACCACAATCCGTTAAGTAACGATACAACGGTTCAAAAAGGCGCCTATGACGGTTATTGTTATACCGGGTTTCGCTTTCAAAAACGTTATAAAGAGTTTTTGCAGGTTAAGCTTGTAGAGCCTTTGCACCGTGGAAATGTTTATGAATTTTCAATGAAAATAAGGTTAGCCTTCTGGAGCAATGCTACCTTGCGCTCATTTGGTGTACTTTTTACCAAAGCCGGCTACACAAAACAGGCCGACGCCGTAAAATCAAGTATGATAGATACGATTGCGAAAAAAGGAGGGTTGATGAAAAATTTCCAATGGTTTACAATTCGTGGTTATTATAAAGCCGATGGGGGTGAAAAATATATAACCATAGGAAACTTTGCGCCTCAGATTAAAAAAGATATGGTGCGTATGAACCTTTTTAAAGTGGGATATAAGGAAGCTTATTATTTTGTGGATGATATAAAACTATATAAGTTTAAGGAAGTTGAAGAAAAACCTGATGTTGTTATTGTTGGACCAAGCTTTCAACAGGAAGATTCAACGCTTCAGGTAAAAAAGGATATTAAAGTTGGAGAGAAGGTAGCATTAAAAAATATTTTTTTTGAAAATGGAAAATATTATCTGTTGCCTGAATCCTATATTGAATTGAATAAGCTGGCTCAATACCTTATGAAAAATCCGTCGGTAGAGATACAAATAAACGGGCATAGCGATAACAGCGGTTTAAAATTTAAGAATCAGAAAATAAGTGAGCTAAGAGCAAGAGAAGTTTTTGAGTACCTAATTAAAAAGGGTGTTCAAAATAAAATGTATTATAAAGGATACGGCAGTGAGCAGCCGGTGGCCTCAAACGAAACCGATGAAGGACGAGCTAAGAACCGGCGTGTGGAGTTTGAGATCATCAAAAAGTAATCTGAAAAATGAGTGAGATAAAAAAGGATGATCCTAAAACCATAAGGGCATGGACATTTTATGACTGGGCAAATTCGGTATTTCCGTTGGTAATTAATTCTGCAATTTTTCCCGCATTTTACGAGTATCAAACAACGCACGACGCGGAGGGAAATATAATAAACAGTGATATAACGGTGGGAGGTTTTGTATTTAAAAACACTGAGTTATATTCTTATTTTGTTTCACTTGCGCTTTTGATAGTGTGTTTTACAGCTCCGATTTTATCCGGAATAGCGGATTATCGTGGCAATAAAAAAGTGTTTCTCACAAGATTCTTTATTCTTGGTTCATTCTCCTGTGCGGGTTTATTCTTTTTTGACAAAGATCGTATCGTTTTATCAATGCTCCCTTTTTTAACCGCAACGGTAGGATATTGGGGAAGTCTTGTGTTTTATAACGCCTATCTGCCTGAAATAGCAAGTGTGGAAAATCAGGATAAGGTTAGCGCCAGGGGGTTTGCACTGGGTTACCTTGGCAGTTCAATATTACTCATCATTAATCTGATTTTTATCCTTACAAAAACATTTTCACGGTTATTTGATCAGCCCGGTTTGGATGCCCGTATTGCTCTTGTTACAGTTGCTGTATGGTGGTTTTTTTTCGCGCAGTACACGTTAAAGTATTTACCAAAATCAAATGGCAGGGGCATGGCTAACAATTCGAATGTGTTTTCTAAAGGCTTCAAAGAGTTGCTTGGAGTATTTAAAGAATTAAAACACCAGTTGGCTTTGAAACGTTTTTTACGCTCTTACTTTTTTTATAATATGGGTGTGCAAACTGTAATGTACATGGCTACATTATTTGCCGCCAAAGAAATAGACTGGCCCGATGAGAACTATAAAAAAACTGCGCTTATCATTAGCATTCTCTTAATACAGTTTCTCGGAATCGCCGGTTCATTTCTTTTCTCATGGTTATCTACAAAACTCGGCAATGTTAAAGCACTTGGTGTTGCCATTTTTTTCTGGATCATTATTTGTGTAAGCGTGTTTTTATTTATTAATACGCCGCTTGAATTTTATTTCACCGCTGCAAGCGTTGGCCTGGTGATGGGTGGAATACAGGCTTTATCACGAAGTACATATTCCAAACTTCTTCCTGAAACAAAAGATCACGCAAGTTATTTTAGTTTTTTTGATGTGTCAGAAAAATTAGGAATTGTAATTGGAACTTTTAGTTTTGGTTTTATCGAAGGTTATACCGGAAGTATGCGTCAGTCGGTGCTTGCTCTAATACTATTTTTTGTAATTGGATTTATAGGATTATTTTTCATTCCTAAAAGAGCCAAATAAAGTTATCTGATGTAACCATTCGCACTTAAAAGCGTATTGAAGTCATGCAAAAATTATTTCTGTTTATTCTGATTGCGTTTGGTTTTGCATCAAAGGCTCAGCTTTCGTTTTCTGACAGGCAAACAGATCTGGGAACAATTCCTGAAGCCTACGAAATAAAAGGTGATGTAATCATTAATAATCAAAGTGATAAAAAAGTATTTCTATTACGGGCGGATGCAGATAAAGGTGTGAAAGTTTTTGCATCAAAAAAGACTTTATTGCCAAAAGATACATGCCTTTTGGTTATCTCTTTTATTCCCTCTGAGAAGGGAAAATTTAAAAGGAATATTAAGCTAATTGCCAGTGATAAGGAAAATCCCTATGAATTGAGTTTGTATGGAAATGTTATTAATCTGAAGCTGGATGATAAGACCGCATGTTTTTATTTTGGAAGCAGGAAACATAGTAATATCAAAATAAAAGATGAACCTCTCGTAATAACAACACCTAAACAACCCTGGGATGTAAGCAACCGAATTCCGGATAATTCTTCCGAACCGGTTACAACAAAAACTTTTGAGCCAGTTGTGGAAGAGCCATTAAAAACTTATCCTTTTAATGCAAATGAATTGTCTATGCTGGAGTACAGGCCTAACAATATAGTTTTTCTTGTGGATGTTAGTAATTCAATGAAAGATTCTATGAAATTACCGCTAATGAAAACGGCTCTGAATACATTAATAGATGCTGTAAGGGATATCGACAGAATTACACTTTTAACCTATGCTGATAGTGTTCGTGTGATAAAAGAAGGCATAAGCGGGGCAAATAAAACAGAGTTAAAGGGAATCGTTTCTTCTCTTAAAGCTAAAGGTCTTACTAAAGGAAATAAGGCAATACTCCGGAGCCAGACGATTGCACAGAAACATTTTATTCAGTACGGAAATAACCAGATAATTATGGCAACCGACGGAGAGTTTAGATTTTACGACGTTGATTATAAGAAATGGAAGGATTCGCAGGGCGATAAAAAAATTATTCTAACAACTGTTGCGTTTGGTGATGATAAAGAAGCGGTTACGAATTTAAAGGATATTGCAGCAAAAGGAGAGGGTTCGTTTATTCACATTAAAAAGAAAGCAGGGAACGAACAAAAACTTCTTGATGAAATTAAATTAAGAAGCAAGCGCTAAAGAATTTTCTTTAATAGTTAAAATTTGTAAATTCCTGAAAGGAAAGTGTGGCATGTTCGTATATAGGAATATGAATAAGATCATTTTATTATCAGCTCTAATTTTATCAGGAGGATTGCTGTCCTGTCAGAATAAAGCTGATACAAACGCTGGTAAAATTATAAGCAAAAAACCAATGGAAACGAGCTATAAAAAAACGGATGAAGAGTGGAAAAAAATCCTAACCCCTGAACAATATTATGTGTTACGTCAGAAAGGTACAGAGCGCCCGCATACTAGCGAGTTGAATTTGAATTTCGATAAAGGTGTTTATACCTGCGCGGGTTGTGGAACCGAATTGTTTACAAGCGATCAGAAGTTTGATTCGCATTGTGGTTGGCCAAGTTTTGATAATGAGATTGGCAACGGAGAACGTATAATTAAAGTAAAGGATTTCTCTCACGGAATGATACGCACTGAGATTATCTGCGCTAAGTGTGGCGGTCATTTGGGCCACATTTTTGACGATGGTCCAACAAACACCGGTCAAAGATATTGCGTTAATGGTTTAAGTCTTCAGTTCAAGCCTGAAAAGGACAAAGAAAAGAAGTAAGTTTCCCGGCCATTTCATTCCGGCTCTTATCGAATATTAAGGGTTTATGTTTCGTTAGCATGTATCTTGTATACGCTGCATGAACCCTATTCTCGCCCAAATACTTATTCAAGGTATTGTTTTACGAAAGCGAAAACGATCGGGCGATAACGAACCTTCGGAATACCGTGTGGCAAAGGCTTTCTGGGAATTTAAACGATCGCTCCGCCGTACTTTTAAAAACGCGCTGTTTATGGCTGCGGGCGTAAGTTCAGCCGCTTTTGGCCTCGAAAGTTTTTTACTCCCAAATAAATTTATTGATGGTGGTGTAACCGGAATCTCTCTTTTGGTTTACGAATTAAGTAAGTGGCCATTGCCAATTTTACTGGCAATAATAAACATTCCTTTTATTGCCCTTGGATATAAAGTAATTGGTAAAGAGTTTGCGATTAAGACAGCCATTGCTATTTCAATACTTGCATTAATTCTTTATTTTGTTCATTTTCCTGAAATAACCCGCGATAAGTTACTGGTTTCTGTTTTTGGTGGTTTTTTTCTTGGGGCAGGTATCGGTTTGTCAATCCGGGGAGGAGCAGTAATTGATGGCACAGAAATTCTAGCGATTTTTTTAAGCAGGAAATTGCATACGACTATTGGTGATCTCATTATTGTTTTCAATATTATCATTTTCTCTTTTGCCGCATATCTTTTATCCATTGAGCAGGCACTTTACTCAATGGTTACCTATCTGGCGGCCTCCAAAACTCTTGATTTTGTTGTGGAAGGTATTGAGGAATATGTAGGTGTTACCATAATTTCACCCCGTTCCAACGTAATAAAAATTGTAATCTCAAAAACCATGGGTCGTTCAATAACAGTATATAACGGTAAAGGTGGTTATGACCGTGGTCCGCGTATTTACGATATGGAAATTATTTACACTGTAGTAACGCGATTTGAAGTATCAAAACTTAACAATGAAATATTAAAAATTGATTCCCATGCAGTAATAATTACTTCACCGGTAAAAGATATCAAAGGCTGGTTAATTAAAAAACGCCCTTTAAAAGAATAAAAAAAGCTTACGCGGGGTAAGCTTCTTTAAATGGAGGCAGAAAAATATATTATTCTTTCACAAGTTTAATAATTTGATTGTTTCCTTCTTTAGTATGTATTTTCAGGAAGTAAATTCCTTTTGCAAAATTACCGATATAAATTTTTAATTCGGTTTTATCTTTGTTAAAGTTTGTTTCCTGAACCAATAACAATTTTCCAGGAACGTCAACAATTTCAATACTGCAATTAACTGTTTTTTCTGAAGAGAGCTTAATTGTAACTTCATCTTTAACCGGATTCGGATATACGTTAAAGACAAACTCAGAGTTATTTGCGTTAATGCCCGCACAACTTGTTACAACAATAGAAATGGAATTGTTTCCAGGGCAACCATTTGCATCTGTAGCCGCGCAGCTATACACCTGTGAAGCAGATGGAATGAAATTTACCGATGATCCTGTAATATTACCTGGCAGCCATGTATAGGTATTTGCCCCTGAAGCGCTAAGCGCAAGCATTTGTCCTTCGCAAACAAGGGTATTATTAGCAGTGATATTAATTGTTGGAGAAGGGTTTACTGTAACTGTAGAAGTTTTAACCTGAACACACGACGCGTTACTACCAGTAACCGAATAAACTGTTGTGGAAGCTGGTGAAACAGAAACAGAGGAAGTGCTTGCTCCTGTACTCCATGAATAACTGGTTGCTCCGCTTGCATTTAAATTGGCATTACTGCCTGCGCAAATTGTAGCTGAATTAACTATAATGTTTGGAGCAGTGTTAACTGTTACTGTTGCCGTTTTTGGCTGAGAAGTGCAGGTTCCATTATAACCGGTAACAGAGTACACAGTTGTAATTGTTGGAGTAACTATTACAGTGGAGGAAGTAGAGCCTGTATTCCAGCTATAAGTTATTGCACCGGTTGCAATCAGATTAGCTGAATTTCCTGAGCAGATGCTTGCTGAGTTAACCGTAATTGTTGGGGTTTGATTAATACTTACTGTAGCTGTTTTAATGTTTGTACATCCGTTGGTTGTTCCGGTTACGGTGTAAACAGTATTAACAGTTGGTGAAACTACAATTGAAGAACCGGTAGCTCCTGTATTCCACGAATAAGTTGAAGCGCCAGTTGCTGTTACTGTAGTTGTATTTCCATTACAAACCGAAGGATTGTTAACCGTTACATTAGGCGTATTGTTTACGGTTATAGTGGCAGTTTTTGATGATGAACATCCGGCTGTTGTTCCTGTAACGGTAAACATAGTTGTTGAGAAAGGAGTAACTGAAATTGTTCCCTGCGTAGCACCTGTGTTCCAGGAATAACTTGAAGCGCCGCTTGCCGCTATAACTGCGGAATTTCCTGAACAAATGGTTTGGCTTGAGTTGCTTAGTGTTATTGTTGGTGTAGCAGCAACTGTAACAGTTTGAGAGTTTATATTACCTGTACCTATTCCATTGCTTGCGGTTAATGAAACAGTGTAAGTTCCTGCGTTTGCAAAAGTGATATTTGGATTTTGTGAAGTTGAAGACGCGATTGTTACGCCGGTAGACGGCGTTACAGTCCAGCTCCACGATGTTGGCGCGTTGGTTGAGATGTCATTAAATGTTTTTGGTGTTCCTGTGCAAACGGACCCTGAATAACTGAATAATGAAGATGGTGGCGCCGAATTGGCAATTACATCTACTTTCCATACACCACGACCAAAAGTTGCCGCAATAAGTTTTGTAGGATCTGCCGGAGAAATTTCCATGTCAGCAATAGGCGTGTTAGGTAAACCGGCATTGTATAAAGTCCAGGTTGATTGAGTATTATCTCTGTAATAAACACCCACATCCATTCCAACATAAATTCTGTCGCTGGTACCAGGTTGATAAACCAGACAGTTGCCGGGAATGTTTGGAAGATTTGCAGAATAATTTGTCCACGATGTACCGCCATTTGTAGTCATGAATACTTTATTCCCTGCGGAATAACCACTACAAACTACCCACGCGTTATTCGCGTCTGTAGGATCTATAATTATAAATTCAGGTGTGGCTGACGCAACCGGAACAGTTCCTGTAACTGTTGCCCATGAAGTGCCTCCGTTTGTGGTCTTGTAAATACCTGAACTTTTTAAAACATAAATTACCTGATTATTTGATGGCGCTATAGCAAATTCCCTGATTGTTCCTGTGCCGGGTAATGCTGCCAATTGGGTCCATGTTCCTGCAAGATTTGTTGACTTAAAAAGGTTTTGATATCCTGCATATAATGTTGTTGCCGTTACAGGATCCTGTTTCCATGGCGTAACCCATGCGGCATTTCCAGTGAGGCCGCTAATGCATGATGACCAAGAAGCTCCACCATTTGTAGATTTCATAAAATCACCATTGTAATATTCTCCGAACATATTGTTATCGTTTGTTCTGTCTATGAAACAATCCATACCATCGCCGCCAAGTTCGGCGTTATATGTTGTGCCGCTCCATACGCTTGTTCCGTTATCCTGATGACCGGTAATCCATTTGTTAGCTGTAAGAGCGGATGTACCAATTTTGTATATCTGAGAAATATTGATTGTACCTGAAATTTCAGTCCATGTTGTTCCGGTGCGTTTATAAACAGTACCATCGTTGGTATTAAATAATGTCCCGTCAGGCGCATATTCAAGATCGTGCTGATCGGCGTGTGTAAAAGGAGCTCCTGATCCGGTCCAGTGTCCGTAAAGTGACCATGATGAGCCACCTGTTGTTGTTCTCCATACATTCACTCCTCCAACAACAACTTCATCTTTGTTTAATGGAGATGCAGCAATTGCAAGATCGTACCATCCCTGTCCTCCGGTATCGTTACCGGTGCTTGACCATCCTAATAAATTTAAAGTAGTTGTTATTACTGAAAATACTGTACCACTTGCTGTTGATCTGTAAAATCCCTGAAATCCACTGTTAGAACTTTTTGAAGCAAGAACATAAACATAATTTGGATCTGCCGCTGTTACAGCAATTGCCATACGATTAACGCCTGTTGTAGGTATACCATTCGATACCTGAGTCCATGTTGCTCCGCCATCTGTTGATACGCGGAATGAAGCCCCTGCCGCGTAAACTGTATTTGGATTTCCTGGTTTAAATTCAAGGTCGTAACAGTTAGCAGTGTTTACCACTGTCCAGTTAGTTCCACCGTTAGTTGTGCGGTAAATACCGGCGTTGGTTGCGGCAAGTAATATCTGCGGATTGGTAGGATTGATAATTAATCTGCGGATTAAAAAATTATTTGTTACTGCGTTAACAAGTCCGGTGGCGCTCCAGGTATTTCCACCATCTGTTGATTTTAAAACTCCGATGCTTCTTGTGTCTCCAGCATCTCCATCGCCCATTGCAAGGTACATGTTGTTTGTGTTAATTGGATCAATTGCAAGATCAGAACATCCGGTTACGGTAAGGTTATCGGTGTTTGTTGTCCACGATGTTCCGCCATTGGTAGATTTCCATAAACCGCCAGCAGGTGCTCCAATAAATAGAGTAAGTGTATTGGTGGGGTGTACAGTAATAAAGTTAACTCTTCCCGCTTTTAAAAATTGTCCCTGTCCTGTTCCGCTTAAAGGACCAAATGGACCCATTGCCGTCCAGGTAGCAGAAGCAATCATGCTGCTGCTGTTTATTAATTTACCGCCGGTGTTTCCGGAAATGTTCTCATCTAAAAATTGCTGGTAATTTTTTGCAGTTAAGGAGAGTAAAGAAAGATCGCCACTTGGATAAACCCTTGGTTCAACAAAATGTTCCCATCTTTTAAAAGCTTTATAGCCTTTCCCTTTTTCCTTAATATCCTTGCCTTCCCAGTATTTATAGAACTTTTGTTGTATATCATAAAAATTACCGTTTCCTTTTTGCATTAACTCTGCCCAGTCCTGTGCATAAGTGAATGAAGACGCGATAATAAAGCCAAGTGAAAATAAAAATGATTTCATGTTTTTGTTTATTTGAAGCTGGAAAAAATTCTCAAACCTCTCGATATATTAAATTTTGAGAAGCTCAAGTTACTTTTTTAATAAGTAAATGTCAATCTTTTTTCTGCTGAAAACGCGAGAATGGCCAAAAATCAAGCAAAAATTAACCTAAAATTTTAGAATAGTGGCTGAACCGGCTTATTTTGTAATATGACTTCAATTTTTTCCATCACTTCAGGAGTTAGTGCCGGTAAAATTTCCAGGGAAGTTAATGTTTCCTTAAGTTGTTCAGGTTTACTTGCACCTAAAATGGTGGTGCTCACGTTTGGATTTTTTACACACCAGGCAATGGCAAGTTTTGGAAGGCTTGTGTCAAGCTCTTTGGCAAGTTTATCAAGCTGCTTTGTTTTTTCTATCCTGGTAACGTCTCCCAGTGTGCGTTCTTTTAACCAATCCATTCCTTCTATTTGTAAGCGTGTATCCTGTGGCATTCCTGAATTATATTTGCCAGTTAAAAGCCCACTTGCGAGCGGACTCCAGATAGTAGTGCCCAATCCAAAATCACGGAAAAGTAATAAATAGTCTTTTTCAACTTTTGTTCTTTCAAACATGTTGTATTGCGGCTGCTCCATTGTAGGGCCAATTAACCTGTTTCGTTCAGCAAATACAAAGGCCTGCATGATTTCATCGTTACTCCATTCACTTGTTCCCCAGTATAAAATTTTTCCCTGTTGAATGAGTGTATTCATGGCCCATACTGTTTCTTCGATAGGCGTATTTTTATCAGGACGATGACAAAAAAACAAGTCGATATACTCTACCTGCAGCCGTTTTAAAGCTGCATGGCAACCTTCTACAATGTGTTTTCTGGAAAGGCCGGTTTGGTTTGGTTTCGAATCTTCGTAGCCAAAAAAAACTTTACTGCTCACGCAATAAGAACTTCTGGGCCAGTTTTTCTTTTTAAGAATATCTCCCATAATTAACTCTGATTTACCTCTGGCATATATTTCCGCGTTATCGAAAAAGTTAACACCATTGTCGTATGCAATTGACATTAATTCATCGGCGGTTTTATCTCCTATTTGTTTACCAAAAGTAACCCAGCTTCCAAATGAAAGCGCGCTTACCTGTAATCCTGATTTGCCAAGTCTCCTGTATTCCATAAAAATAAATGTGCCTTAAAGGTATCTGTAATTTATAAAATAAAAAAGGGAGCTGCGAACTCCCTTTTAATAAATGAAATATCAGGCAATGTTATTGAATTATAAGTTTGGTTTTAATAATTCCATTTTGTGTTTTGCCGGTAATAAAGTACAAGCCTTTTGAAAGGCCGTTAACTTTAATTTCAGTTTCGTTTTCTGAAACATTCATTTCACGAATAACTTCTCCAAGTTCGTTGATGAGTTGTAAAGTTGCTGCTGAATTACACTTGATAATAAATTCTCCGTTATTAGGATTTGGATAAATGGTTAGTAAATCGGATGAAGCATTAATTTGTGCAATACCCGCGCAGGTTGACACGGATTGGGTAAAGGTTGAACTGTTGTTGCAGCCATTAGTACCGGTGCCTGTTAAGGTATAAGTAGTTGTTATGGTTGGAGAAACAGAAATGGAAACTATGTTTGCCCCGGTATTCCATGTATAGGTTGATGCGCCGCTGCCTGTTAACGTTGCAGTAGATCCTGAGCATATCATACTATTACTTGAGCTTACGCTTAGTGAAGGTAAAGCGTTAACGGCAATAGCAACTGTATTTGAATTTACACAGGAATTAATGTCGGTTCCAGTTACAGTGTATGTGGTGTTAACAGTTGGTGAAAGGCTAACCGAGGCTGTGTTGGCTCCAGTATTCCATGTGTATGTTGAAGCGCCTGCCGCGGTTTGTACTACAGAAGAACCCGCGCAAACTGTTGAATTTCCTGTTATACTAACAGTAGGCAATGCATTAACCGTTAGACTAACGGTTTGCGGATAGGTACAATTATCTCCTGACGCAGTAATTGTATAAACTGTACTTGTGGTTGGACTTACCACAATGGAAGTAGCGGTTGAGTTAACCGGCATCCATGTATAACTGAAGGCGTTTCCACTAACAGTTAAAGTTTCAGTATTGCCAATGCATATGCTTGGTGAAGCTGGAGAAAGACTTGCTGTTAAGCCGGTAACAACTATCGAATCTGCTCCAATGGTACATCCATTTCTAACAGTAGCAATGTATGTACTTGGTGTATTAACGGATGTGGTGTTGGAAATTGTACCGTTGTTCCATAATACCTGGGTATATGCGCCTGAAATACTAAGAGATGCGCTGGTTGAAGGACACAGTAACCATGTAGCGCCTTCCTGGATACTTACAGAAACCGCGGTTTGCGTAACTGAAAAATCGCTGGCGCTATAAATAAGGTTATCTAAGAAAATAAAATTACTTACCTGGCCGGGATCATTTGCAACTGAAAAAGCTCCGTAAACTCCCGCCAATTTAAATGTTGTTGAGGTAGGCTCTAAAACTTCCGCAGCAATGTGAGGGAAGATCATTTTTCCGTTGGTGGCAACATTACAGGATGTAAAATCCTTTACAGGTGTCCATTTCCAGGTTGTAACATCGTATGCTCTTGAAAAAAGATTTGGAGATTGGTTAGCTGCCCCTACAGTGTAGGTTGTGTTATCGGTCCATGTGAAAAATATTTTCTTTCCATCGGCGGTGCGTGAAACCTGCGGGGCCATATCCATTGTTACGGTGTTGGTGGGTGAAGTGCCCCAGCCGCCGCGGCCTGAATTTACGTTAGCAATATCGTAAGCATTCCAAACACCATTTAAGTTGGTAATGTCAAACATATGATGGGTGTATCCAAAGTAAACAGCATAAGCATTATCGCCATTACAAATGGTTGTGAGCAAATGCGGATTACCATTTATGTCAACTGTCAGGTCGTGTTCAAACGCGGTAGTGGCCACACTTGTTCCGGTTAACAAAGATGTTATACATGGAAATTGATTGAGATCTACCTGTATAGGGCCAGTCCAGGAAGCGCCGCCATCTGTAGTCTTATAAAAAATTGGATAATAAGCATAATTAGAAGGGCCACCCGTTGCATGGCTCAAAAAACTCATCCAGCCAAAAGTACCTGTGGGATCAAATGCAATGTTGTAATCACTTACATGCACACTTCCGGTAAGCGCGGTGTTTAAAGTAGGGTTTGCTGTGTAAGTAGTAGCCCATGAAATATCATTAGTTCCATTCCATGTTCCTTTATAAATTTTAAAGCTTCCTGATAGATTTGTGCCATTCATAACTGCGTCAACCGCCCAGAATATGCCTGGAGCCCCTTTTACCATGGAATTTGGAATGAGTACGTTAGTACTTCCTGTCTGATTATAATTCTCGGTATTTCCGGTGCCGCTTAACTGGCGCACACCAGTAACTTGTCCGTTCCACGCGCTGCTAACAGAATTAATGGTAGCAGCCATATAACCAATGTAAGCACTATTTGTATTGGTATTTCCAGCAGGATTATAAATTACAGCGTTAGGGTAACGTGCGGGACTGGTCATGGTAGGATTGAGATTACCTATGTTACTCGTCCAGGTTGCACCACCGTTAGTTGAAACATCGTAGCGAATGTGTCCTGAACTTCCACCAAATGCGGTAGCATTATTTCGGTGAGCATACACAACAGTGTTAAGATCTTTATCTACAGCAATGGGATTTGTCCCGTTTCTTATTAACGTGAACATATTTGAAGATGTACCCACGCTTGCTGTTGAAGCGCATTGGCTTTGCATACCGTTATATGTAATGCCGGTGAATGCCAGTAATAAAAAGTTCCTGTAGATTTTTTTCATGTGGTTTTTGTTTAGTTATTAAAAAACTGGAGGTCACTATCGAAATTAAAGAAAAAATCCGGATGGAAAAAGAAACGTTGAATACATCTTTTTAAACAAAGGGAAAACGTGAAATGAAATAAAAAAAGACATTTTTATGAACAGACTTAATGAGCCGATAGTATTAGCCTGATAATCATGTGTTAATTTATTAAGTAGTTGATAATGACAGGGGGGGTGAAAAAAGGTAAGCTTTTGGGCAAGTATCTATTAAGTATCCGTTAAGTATCTATTCTGTATCCTGTTTAAAAACCTTTGTAGAATTTCCGGATTTTTCTTTGAAAGTAAAATTTGCAATTGGTTAGTCTCAAAAAGTAATTTTTCGTTAGATATTTTCTTTTTTACTTTTCCTTGGATGAAAAGTAAACAAAAATCAAGGCCCGTCAATCTTCCATAGCGCTTTTGATTTTTCTTGAAAGTGTAGCAAAGTAAAAAATTTTTGACCGTTGATAAATATCAAGGTCTGTCAAAAATTTTAAACGCAAGCGCCTTTGCTGACTTTCTAACGAAAAATCAATTCACTCCTGCGCACGCACAGCGACGGGCCAGGCAAGCGCACCGGTACGGAGGTAGAGGCTTTTGAAACAACTGCAGCTGCTAGCCTAAATTTGTGTGAAAAGTAAACAAAAATCAAGGCCCGTCGATCTTTCTTAGCGCTCTTGATTTTTCTATAGTTAAATTCTCAAATAGTAATTTCATAGTTTGTTTTTATTGCCACTTTTTCTTAGTCAAAAAGTGGCCAAAAGACAAGGCGTTTCGATCCTTCGGCCCGCACTTAATTTTTCCGATTTAGTTTAATAAAATTCTATGAGTCTTTCATGTGTTACACAAAACGTAACAAAGAAGTAGCAGGTGTATTGTTTTTCGCCTTTCTTTTTTCCTTGATGAAAAAAGAAGCAAAAAAATCAAGACTTCTGAAAAACAGCTTGAAATCTACAGACTATTTTACACCGCAAACAAGGCGTGCGCCAGTGACGCTTAAATTTAATAATTGTTTTACGCACGCTGGCGTTTGCTTAGCGCAAGGCCACCGCTTAAAATAGTCTTTGATTTGCTACTCTGTTTTTCAAATGTCGTTTCTACGACCCCGCCTTAATTTTACCAGAAAATTCAAACGACCTAACTTATTTTGCGTCTTTGCAAATAATTTAAGCGCAAAATAAAAACGCAAGCGCCTTTCTTTTCTTTTCACTTTACCAGTACCCGGGCTTCCATCATATCTATAATCGCGTACTTTACACCCTCGCGTCCAAGGCCGCTGTCTTTTACCCCGCCATAAGGCATCTGATCAAAGCGAAGTGTTGGAACTTCATTGTGCAAAATTCCTCCGGCCTCAACGTTATTAAATACGTAATCAAGTTCGGTTACAGAATCAGTAAAAACTCCGCACTGCAACCCGAATCTGGTGTTATTAATTTTTTGAACAGCGTCTTCAATATTTCCGTTATAGGATTCCACGCACACAACAGGACCAAACACCTCTTCAGAATTTACTTTCATAATGGATGTTGTGTTAGTAAGGATAGTTGGTGAAAAGTAGTTTCCGTTTCTCTTTCCGCCTGATACAAGTTCAGCGCCCTGCTTTATGGCTTCATTCACCCATTTTTCAACGCGCTTTGCATTCTCTTCGTCAATCATATGAGAGATCTGTGTTTTTTTATTGAGCGGATCTCCAACGATTAATTTTGCCGCTTCTTTTTTCATCGAATTCAAAAACGCGGCAAAACTATTTTTATGAACGTAAAAGCGCTGGGCATGAATGCATATTTGTCCGCTATATGAAAAAGCGCCGGCCAGGCATTTACTCATTATTTTGTTTACATCACAAGTATCAGAAACAATAACCCCTGCGTTGCCTCCCAGTTCAAGTATCACTTTCTTTTTTCCGCTTTGTTTTTTTAATTCCCAACCCACCTCGGGTGATCCTGTGAAGCTTAATACATTAACTCTGTTATCAGTTACTAAAAGATTGCCAGTGCTTCTGTTCATTGGTAAAACAGAAACAGCCCCGGGAGGTAAATTTGTTTCATCAATTATTTTTGCAAGCTCAAGCGTTGAAAGCGGAGTAGAGGAAGCCGGTTTTAAAATAATTGGACAGCCTGCGGCAATTGCGGGGGCAATTTTATGTACGGCAAGATTAAGAGGAAAGTTAAAGGGTGAAATTCCTGCAACAATGCCCGCGGGAAAATATTTCACCAAACCTTCCTTGTTTTTTCCGTTTGGCGTCCAGTCAAGGCTCATGTATTCTTTAGGAAGCCGTTTGCATTCTTCAGCCGCGATTAAAAAAGTTTGGGCCGCCCGTTCAATTTCGGCGAGGGCATAGATCATAGGTTTTCCGCTTTCAATGCAAAGAATCTCCGCTAATTCATTTTTTCTATTTAAAATATTTTCATGAATAAATTTAAGCGCTTCGTATTTTTCAAGAGAAGATAGTTCGCTCATTTCTTTTCTTGCGGCAGCGGCATTTTTGACGGCGGTGTCGAGAATTTTTTCATCAGCCTGATAAGTAGTTGCAAATACTTTGTTATTGTATTTATTTAAAACTTCCAGTTTATTTTTGCTTGTTACAAACTTTCCGCCGCAATAGATTTTATATTCATTCATAGGTTCTACTAAATTATAAATTTTGCGCTACTTTTGTTTTACATAATGAGCACTATAGATATTAACCCGCAGTTTGAACAGGTTCTTCGCTTTGTAAACAATACCAATCAGCTTATTTTTCTTACAGGAAAAGCCGGTACCGGTAAAACCACGCTGCTTAAATACATTAAGGAAAATACCTATAAGCAAATTTCAATAGTTGCTCCAACCGGCGTGGCTGCAATCAATGCGGGGGGATCGACCATTCATTCTTTTTTTCAGTTTCCGTTTACTCCATTCCTGCCTTCATTAAAGGAGAGCGGTGAATTAAATTCTACTAAAACAAATTTACCGGTATTAAAATATAATTCACAACGTCTTGCAATTTTCAGAAATCTTGAATTGCTGGTGATTGATGAGGTAAGTATGGTTCGTGCAGACATGCTAGATCAGATTGATGTAACACTCAGGCAAACACGAAAAAAGTGGCATCTGCCTTTTGGTGGCGTGCAGGTGATGCTGATTGGGGATATGTATCAATTGCCTCCGGTTGTGCAACAGGAAGAGTGGAAAATTCTTAATCAGGTTTATACAAGTTGTTTTTTCTTCGACAGTTTTGTTATTCAGAATAATCCTCCGGTGTTTATTGAGCTGGAAAAAATTTACAGGCAAAACGATCAGGATTTTATTAACCTATTGAATAAGGTTAGAAATAATAATCTCGACCATCAAAGTTTAGAACTTTTAAATTCTCATTACAAAGCAAATATCACTGAAGAAGATTATCGGGAAAATATAACTCTCACAACTCATAACAGAAAGGCGGATGAAATAAATTTCAATTCTTTAAAAGCTTTACCCGGGAAGGAATACCGATACAAATGTAAAGTGGAAGGTTCTTTCTCTGAAAAGAATTATCCTGCTGACGAGGAACTGGTTTTAAAAAAAGGAACGCGGGTTATGTTCCTGAAAAATAACGCGGAAAAAAATTATTACAATGGAAAAATTGGGATAGTAACTTTTACCGATGAAAATAAAATACGGGTAAAAAGCGAGGAGGATAAAAACGAAATAGAAGTTCAGAGAGAAGCATGGTCAAATGTTACTTATAAAGTTGATAAAAGTACAAAGCACATAGAGGAAGAAATTCTTGGAACTTTTAATCAATATCCGTTAAGACATGCCTGGGCTATTACCATTCACAAAAGCCAGGGATTAACTTTTGATAAATTAATTATTGACGCGGCAGAAGCTTTTAGTGCCGGCCAGGTTTATGTTGCTCTTAGCCGATGCCGAAGTCTAAACGGCTTAACCTTAAGTTCAAAAATAAATGAAAGGAGTTTACTCAACGATAAGAAAATTGTAAACTTCGCTTCCACAAAACAAAATCAGGAACAGATTACAAGCACGTTTTCAGGAGCACAAAAACTTTACATAAAAACAGTATTGTTAAGCCTGTTTGATTTAAGTGAAGTTCATTATTTACGACAGGAGGCGAGTGGAATTGTGCAGATGAATAAAACAAGGGTGAATACTGAAGGAATGGAATGGACGAATAACTTTTTTCAGAAACTGGATTTGTTATCGGATGTTTCATCCAAATTCAGAAATCAGTTGTCGCGCCTTGTTGATTCCGCTAATAATATAGAATCTGACGGAAACATACAGGAACGCGTAAAACAGGCTGTTGTTTATTTTGAAACAGAAATAAAAAAGGTTATTGATGAATTAAAAAACTGCTCGTTAAGAACAGAAAGTAAAGAAGCCGCCACTGAACTGAATGATATCCTGCAACAATTGTTTGACATACTTCATCAAAAACATTCGTTAATAAAAACATGCAGCAATGGTTTTATTTTTTCTGAGTATGTAAAAAATAAACTGAGGCTGGTGTATCCTGATTTTAAGATAAACGTTTACGCTACTGCAAAGAACATGAAAGTGTCGGCTTCTGTTAAGCATCCCGCGCTTTACAGAGAATTATTGTTGTTGAGAGATGAGATCTGTAATGAAGATTTAAAGCCAATTCACATGGTGGCGGTAAACAAGACTTTAATTGAGCTGGCAAATTATTTACCTACACAAAAAGAACATCTTCTTAAGATTTCAGGATTTGGAAAAGCTAAGGCGGAGGCATACGGTGAAAGGTTTCTGAGGGTAATTAAGGATTATATGCTTGAAAATAATATTGTTTCAAATATAGAGGAGAAGCCGGATAAGAAAACCAAAAGTAAAAAGGCAAAAATTATTAAGGAGGATGTCGGCTCTGAGGTGGCGCATTCGGATGAATGGGTTTCGTTAAACCAATTAAAGAAGGAAAAGCCAGATTCGAAGACGCAAAAAACATCAACAAAGGAACAGACGTTTCGTTTGTTCAGACAAGGACTAAACCTTGAGGAAATTGCGAAGCAGCGGGGATTTACCTTAGGTACGGTGGAAACGCATCTTATCCCTTATATTGCCAGCGGCGAGCTGCATATTGATTATCTTGTGCCAAGAAAAAAGCAATCGCTCATATTAAAAGCGCTTGAAAATTTTGATATTAAAACCGGTTTAAATCCCATTAAGCAAAGTTTACCTGAGGATATTTCATATTCTGAAATACGATATGTTCTTGCCAGTAAATTAAAAAGTTAATTGGCGTTTGTTGTTTTTATAACTAACCATGTAATGCAAGCCTATGCTCTCTTTTCTTTGCGTTGCATGTTTAATAATAAGATAACCGATGCAGATGAGATTTCTTAATTCACATAATTTTTGTGTTATCACTTTCTCATCGTAAAGTTTTTCATTCTCGTTATATAATATTTCCAGACGATCAAACGCACGTTTTAAACGTAATTCACTTCTCACTATGCCAACATAATTACTCATTATCTGCTGCACTTCTTTTTGGGATTGTGTAATAAGAATCATTTCTTCTGTTTGTTCAGTGCCTTCAGCGTTCCAGTCTGGAATATTATTTTTAAACCTGATGGAATCAATTGCATTTATTGCATTAACCGAAGCCCTGTGCGCAAACACAACAGCTTCAAGTAAGGAATTGCTTGCAAGACGATTTGCGCCGTGGAGTCCGGTACAGGCGCACTCTCCAACAGCGTATAAATGGTTAATGGTAGATTGAGCGAATTCGTTCACTATAATTCCTCCGCATAAATAATGCTGTGCGGGAACTACGGGAATCATCTTAAGAAAAGGATCAATACCAAGCTGCATGCACTTGTTATAAATATTCGGGAAATGTTCAATAAAACCTTTACGATCAAGATGTCTGCAATCGAGGTAAACAAAATCATCACCGCGTGTTTTCATTTCGTTGTCAATGGCGCGGGCTACAATATCCCTTGGAGCAAGTGATCCACGCTTATCATATTTTTGCATGAACTCTTTGCCGTCGTTTGTTTTTAAAACGCCACCGAACCCACGAATAGCTTCTGTGATAAGAAAACTTGGATTTTCTCCTGGATTATATAACGATGTAGGATGAAATTGTACAAATTCCATATCCTTAACATGCCCTTTTGCCCTGTATACCATGGCAATTCCATCACCTGTCGCGATCAAAGGGTTTGTTGTTGTAGCATAAACGTGGCCGGCACCACCCGTTGCCATAACTGTAATTTTTGAAAGAACGGTTTCAATTTCAGCGGTGCGGGTGTTTAAAATATATGCCCCATAACACTCAATTCCTTTTGTTTTAGAAGTAACAACTTCGCCAAGATGGTGTTGCGTAATAATATCTACTGCGAAATAATGATCATAAACAGTAATATTTGAGTTGTTGTGTATTTGCTTTAAAAGAGCGCGTTCAATTTCATAACCAGTAACATCTTTGTAATGAAGAATTCTGTTTTCGGTGTGCCCACCTTCACGGGCAAGGTCGTAATCGCCGTTATCTTTTTTATCGAAATTGGTTCCAAGCTCAATGAGTTCTTTAACTCTTTCAGTTCCTTCAGAAACAACAATGCGTACTATTTTTTCATCGCATAAGCCTGCTCCGGCGTTTAGCGTATCTTCAACGTGTTTTTCAATTGTGTCTTTATCATGCCATACGGCGGCAATGCCTCCCTGAGCGTATTTAGTGTTACTCTCCTCTTCATTGCTTTTTGTGATCAGGATTACTTTGCCTTTGGCCGCCGCTTTCAAAGCAAAGCTCAATCCGGCAATTCCGGAACCAATTACGAGGAAGTCGGTTTTAATCTGCATGATTTTGTAAATCTAAATTAAACAAAATTTAAAGGTTTAAAGTTCGTATTTTTGTGGGATACAATCATGAACGTTAACGAAATTCCTTATATAATTTACCTTGAGGCGACACCAAATCCTTCAAGCCTCAAATTTGTTGCAAATAAATTACTGCTTGTAAGCGGTGCTTCAGCTGATTACGAATCGTCCGCCGAAGCCTCAGACGCACCTATTGTGATGGAATTATTTAAATTTCCGTTCGTAAAAAGAGTTTTTGTAGCGTCAAATTTTATTTCAATTACAAAACACGATTCGATTGAGTGGGAAGAAATTCAGAACGAATTAAGAACATTTATTACCAATTATCTGAATAAAGGAAATCCAGTAATAAACAAACTTCCACAGCGCGAAGTAGCAAAAGATTCAGGGTTTAAAGAGAAAGTAAAAGTTAATACGCAACACGTTGCCCCTGCAAACGACATAGAAAATAAAATTATCGAAGTACTTGAACAATACATCCGGCCAGCAGTGGAGCAGGATGGAGGCCTTATTACATTTAAGTCGCTAAAGGATGGAGTGGTTACCGTTCAAATGCGGGGAAGCTGTAGCGGTTGCCCGAGCAGTACTATGACCCTGAAAGCGGGAATAGAAGCCCTGTTAAAACGTTTATTGCCCGACGATGTTAAAGAAGTTGTTAGTGAGGCACTTTAAAGAAAAAATTTATGAGTAATACAAAATCAGAACCTGGGATTGTATCCGGTGAAAGGAAACCTTCTTTTGATGAAATATACATGGATCTTGCAGCAAAACTTGCGAAACGGTCGCATTGCGTTAGAGCGCATGTTGGTGCTGTACTAACAAAAGACACGCGTATTATTTCCTTAGGATATAACGGTCCGCCTGCAGGTACGCATAATTGTGACCAGGAGTGGCCGGGAGTTGGTTGCCCAAGGGATAGTAAGGGTAGTTGTTCGTTGGCGCTTCACGCTGAGCAAAATGCTATTCTGTATGCTGCGAAGAACAATGTTTCAATGCAGGGAGCTACCCTGTACGTTACGCTTTCGCCGTGTATTGCATGCGCACGGGTAATTTTTACCACAGGAATTAAAAAAGTTTATTATAAAGACAGCTACGCCGACTACAAGAAATTGCCGTCGGATGAAGGCGTAGATTTTTTAAGGACATTTGGTGTAGAAGTAATTCACTACAAGAATGAAATTTAAAAAAATAATTTATTTCGCTTTATTCCTTGCCATTCTGTTTCCTGTAAGTATAAGTGCGCAGGATAAGGGAACAGGGCCAAAGGAGCGCTCTTTCAAAAGCGAGCGAAAGCTTCGTAAAGAGGAAAGAAAAGAAGCCCGGGAAAGGCGGCGTAAAGAAAAAGCCGAAAGAAAAGCCATTAAAGCCCATCACAAAAGAATCCAGACAAAAACTGTGCGAAAGCGCATGAAATCAAGTAAAAAACGGGCAACACTTAACAACGAAAATAGAAGGGAATTTTTTCTCAAACGCTGGTTTAAGAAAAAGAAAAAAGTCTGATGACCCACTGCTTTCTAATGTTACAGGCAGATAAATAAGATAAAAAACTCTCAGCCCATTACTGGATAAATTTTAAGGCAATGCAATCAGATTTACGAAAGTGATTTGCGTTATTTTTGCCACAAATTTTTCAATTTCCATTTATCCCGAAAAGTCAACCACTTATAAAACCATGCCAACCACATTTGAATGTTAAATAATTTTAAAGGCATTTCGTAGTAATATTGTATAAGCAATGCTCTATTAATTAAGATTTAAAATAATAAAGAGTTTAAAATCAATTAATTAATAAATTATCAGGAATTTTTTTTGTTAGATATGCTGAGCATTTATAAATTTAAGCTCTTTATTAAAAAGGAACTTTTAAGGTAATTTAACAATATGATTAGAAACATTTACTTAGCAGTTGTATTAGTAGTTTTCACCGGATTAGGAGCTTTAGCTCAAACAGGAAATGGTGCTATAAAAATAGTTCTACAGGATAAGGCTACAAAAGAAGCTATTCCCTTTGCAAACGTAGTAGCTTACAAAGAGGGTGTGCAGGTTGGCGTTGCTACAACCAACATGGATGGTGAAGCCATTATCAAACCCCTTGAGCCGGGAAAGTACACTGTAAAGGGTGTATATGTTGGTTACATACCACAGGAAGTGAAAGATGTGATTGTAGGTGATGGTAAAACAGCTTATGTAACAATTGGTCTTTCTAATGGTGAAGGCGTTAAACTTGAAGAAGTAGAAGTAGTAACGTACCAGGTTCCTTTGATTGATCCGGATACAAAATCCGGTCAAACTGTAACCCGCGAAGACTATCAGAACCTTGCAACCAAAGATATTAACTCTGTAGCCGCAACTACAGCAGGTGTATACCAGGCCGATGAAGGAAAAGGCATTAACGTTCGCGGTGGACGTGGAGGAGGAACAACTTATTTCGTAGATGGTGTTAAAGTTTTTGGTACTCCTAACCTTCCTCAACAGTCTATCGAGCAATTAAACGTAATTACGGGTGGTGTTCCTGCAATGTATGGTGATTTGTCATCAGGTGCGATTTCAATCTCTACACGTGGACCTCAATCTAAATATTTTGGCGGAGTTGAATTAATCTCTTCACAGATTACAGATCCATATGGTTACAACTCACTTGGTTTTAGCGTTGGTGGCCCTATTTATAAGAAAAAAGATTCAACAAAGCGCACAGTGTTAGGATTCTTCGTTTCTGGTCAGGGTAATTATATTAAAGATCCTAATCCTTCTTTCGTTCCAATTTATGTTTTAAAAGATGAAAAACTTCAGGAGATTAAAGATGCTCCACTTATGCCTTCACCTTCAGGAACAGGTTTCGTAAGATCATCTGAATATGTTACCAAAGAAGATATGAAAACGCAGAAGTATCGTCCTAATTCTGCTTCACGCTTGTTATCGTTAAACGGAAAGTTGGACTACGCCCCAACTGCAAATACCAATATTACTCTTGGTGGATTTTATGAATATGGTGACAACCGCTCTCCTCAAATGTCTAATTACCTGTTTAACGCAGATAACAATGCACTCAATACCAGCAGAACAATTCGTACTAATCTTGCAATAACACAAAAATTCAAGAATTCTGCTTCAAAGGAGAAAACACAGTCCTTATTATCAAATTCGTTTTTCCGCTTCCTGGTGAGTTATGAGCATCTTCAAACCGTTTCTCAGGATGCCAGACATAAAGATAACTTCTTCGATTACGGATATGTAGGAAAGTTTGACAGAACATTTTTAGATAAAAATTTTGCCGGTAACTATTCGTTTACTGATACTTTGATAGTTAATGGTCAGGCGGTACAAGCTTATGTGTTTGATGAAAGATTTGAATTGCCTGTACAGTTTACACCAGGATCACAAAATCCTGACGCGGCTCTTTATACCAGCTATGTGATGGCAAACGCACCTTCTCAATTTTTAAGATTGGATTATATCGCAGCAAACAACGGTTTAAGAAATGGCGATAGTCCACAAAGTATTTATACCCTTTACAACAATTTCGGAACTAATCCAATTTTCTATTCAAAAGGAATAAACCAGCAGTTCAGGATAACATCAAACTTTAATACGGATATTAAAAACCATGCTTTAACTTTTGGTTTAGAATTTGAAAGACGGGCAGGAAGCAACTGGGCAGTTAATACTTTTGGTTTATGGCAAAGGATGAGGTCCCTTCAGGAATCTCATTTGCAATCACTTGACCCTAATCCGGTGCTGGTGCCGGAATTTTCGGGGCTTGTTCCATATTATTATTTCGAAAGAAAATACGAGCAGAGTCAACAAACTCAATTCTCAGAACAATTATTGGATAAACTTGGTTTACCAAGAAATTATACTGGTTTTGTTAATATTGATGGTTTAGATCCTTCTACTTTCAGTTTAGACATGTTCAGTGCTGATGATTTATTTGGTGGATCTGATCAGGCTAACCTTATTCCTTTCTATGCCGGATTTACACCACAAGGAGAGAAAGTTAAAAACAGTAAAGTAACCAACATTACTGATTTTCTTGAAAAGAAGGATGAGAATGGAAGAAATCTTTATCCAATCGGAGCATTTCAACCAATTTATGCTTCTGTTTATATTCAGGATAAATTTGATTTTAAAGACATTAAGTTTAACATAGGTTTACGTGTTGACCGTTACGATGCTAATCAGCCGGTTTTAAAAGACAAATATGCACTTCATGACTTAGCTAAGGTAAGCGATTTGCAATCGGTGGATTATTTACCTATAGGATTTACTGACAATATACCTGCAAGTATCTCTAAAGATGCTGCAGTTTACGTTGCTCAAAATCCTTCCGGTGGAAAGTCACCTTTAGCTATTAAAGGTTTTAGAGAAGGTGATAAGTGGTTTGATGCAGAAGGAAATGAAATTTCTGATCCAACCTTGATCGCTTCTTCCGATGGCCGTCCAATTCCATTATTTAAAGATAGGGCAAGTTATGATGCTAAAATGTCGGCAAATGCTTTCACTGATTATGCTGCCGCAATCAACGCAATGCCACGTGTGGCTTTCTCATTCCCAATATCGGATGTTGCCAACTTCTTCGCTCATTATGATATCTTAACTCAACGTCCTACTAACGTTGCAATTGACCCATTAAACTATTATTTTCTTGAAGGAACCAGTTCTTCTCCATTGCTTAATAACCCAAATCAACGTCCGCAACAAACAATTGACTATGAGTTGGGCTTTTCTCAAATCTTAAATGAGCGTAAAAATGCGTCATTAACTATCACTTCGTTCTACCGCGAAATGAGAAATATGATTAACCAAAGAGCAGTAGTAGGGGCTTATCCTAAAACATATTTGATTTATGATAACATCGACTTTGGGACTGTAAAAGGTATGTCTCTTGTGTTCGACTTCCGCAGAACCGGTGGTTCCCGCATTAATGCCAATTATACATTACAGTTTGCTGAGGGTTCAGGATCAAACACCAACTCAGGAGCTAACCTGGCTCAAACAGGTCAGCCAAACCTGCGCGTTCTTCAGCCGCTTGATTTTGATCAGCGTCATAGCTTTGTGTTAAACTATGACTTCCGTTTTGGCGGTGAGAAAGATTATAAAGGTCCAACTTTCAAGACTAAATCTGGTAAAACTATTAAAATTCTTGAGGATGTTGGTCTTAACCTGTCATTCATTCTTGGATCAGGTACCCCATATACCCGTTGGAATACAGCGGTGCCATTAAATGGTAATGCTCGTTCAAGTATAGTTGGTCAAATCAACGGTTCAACAAAACCATGGAATTTCAGGTCTAATTTACGCGTTGACAAAAATATTCCGTTAAGTTGGGGAAAGAAGGATGCTGAAGAAAGAACAACAGCTAATCTGAATGTATATGTTCAGGTATTAAATCTGTTCAATACAAGAAACGTTCTTGGTGTATATAACTACACAGGTAATGCAGATGATGACGGATATCTTACATCAACACAGGCTGTAGCTGCTCTTGCGCTTGCAAATAGTGCTGCTGCTTTCAGCGATATGTATTCAATTCGTATGAACAACCCGGCTAACTTCAGTTTACCGCGTCAGATTCGTATAGGTTTATTATTTGAATTTTAAGAAGGAGAAATTAACATGAAAAAGATAATAGTATTAATCAGCGTTTTAACCACTTTAACTGCATCTGCCAGAGAAAAAGCAGCAGCGGAAAAAGTGTCTAACAACAGCGGTTCGCTTAACGAAAAAGTTATGGCGAATTGCGCAACTCCTAAATCAAGTAAAGAATTATGGGTAAACAACGTTAGGACCATTATATACAGTGGTGGTGATATGTGGTGGGATTTGTTTGGTAATGGTAACGCCTATTATATAATTCCTGCTGTTCAGAACCGTAATACAGGTATCTCCTCAAGCTTCGCCGGATCTATCTGGTTAGGTGGTTTGGATGCCGGTGGACAGTTAAAAGTAGCGGCAATGACTTACCGTCAGAATGGTATCGACTTCTGGCCTGGGCCTTTAGACACAACAAATGCCAGTGCTGATCCGGCTGAGTGTGCTAAATATGATCAGTTATTTACAATTACCCGCGCGGAGGTTGACAATTTCGTAAGCGGCGGTGCCATTACGCCTAATATTCTTACGTGGCCTGGTAATGGTGATGTTAGCAAGAATCAGTCAAGGAACCTTGCTCCTTTTGTGGACGTAAGTCCGGATGGTTATTATGATCCAACAACTGGTGATTATCCGGCATATGATGTTAAAAACACAGCTGAAAAGGATGCATTAGGTTTTTGTAAAACTAAATTATACGGAGACAATACTTTATTCTGGGTGTTTAATGATAAAGGAGGAATTCACTCGGAAACTCAGGGTGTTCCAATCGGCGTTGAGGTAAGGGCTCAGGCTTTCGGTTTCAAAACCAATGATGAGATCAATAACATGACATTTTACAGTTACCAGATTCACAATAGATCATCGTTTCAATTGAACAGTACTTATTTTACAATATGGAATGACGCTGATTTAGGGTATTACCTTGATGATTATGTTGGTTGCGATGTGCAAAGAGGTCTTGGTTATATTTACAATGCTGACCCATTTGATGAAACTGCCAGTGGTACAAATGGCTACCAGGATTTCCCACCTTCTTTAGGTTGTGACTTCTTTAAAGGTCCAATTGCCGACGCTAATGATGGAATTGATAATGACCAGGATGCAGGAACAGGATTGCCAAATAGTGGTACCGATGAACCGGGCGAGACTATTCAGATGAGCCGCTTTACTTATTATAATAATAATATTGGTGCTTTCCCACCACAAACTACAAACCCTGATCTTGCCATTCACTTTTATAATTTCATGACAGGCTTCTGGAAGGATGGTTCTCCATTTACTTCAGGAGGTAACGCTTACGGCGGTACTTCTCCGGCACAGTTTGTATATGATGGTGATCCTGTTGCTGGTACAGGCTGGACTGAAAAAGGTTCCGGTAACTTGCCTGGTGATCGTCGTTTCCTTCAATCTGCCGGTCCATTTACTTTAAAACCTGGTGCTGTTAATGATATTACATTTGGTATGCCTTGGGCGCAAAGTCCTACAAAGGGCGGAAATATTGAATCTGTAAAATTATTGAAAGTAGCTGATGATAAAGCTCAAAAGCTTTTTGATAACTGCTTTAAAATATTGGATGGTCCTGAAGCACCGGATATGACTGTTCAGGAAATTGACAATGAGTTGATTATTTACCTTACAAACCAAAAAGGCACAAACAACTACAAAGTATTTAATAACGACTATCAGGAGGAAGATATTACAATTATTTCAGATCCTACTTCTACAGTACAGGCTCTAAGTAATCCTGATAAGTTCTATCGTTTTGAAGGATACATCGTATATCAGGTAAAAGATGACAAAGTAACATCTACTGATCTTAGCGACAGAACCAAAGCTATTCCAGTTTTCCAATGCGACTTAAAGAATAATGTTTCGCGTTTGGTTAATTATACCCAGGATAATACTATTGGTGGGTTAGTGCCAAAAGTAATGGTTGATGGTGCTAACGGCGGTATCAGTTCAACATTCAGAGTAACAGAAGACGCGTTCTCAACAGGCGAAAATAGGAAGTTAATTAACCATAAACCTTATTACTTCATTGCTGTTGCTTACGCATATAATAACTATTTAACATATGCTCCAGATGTTTCTCCGCAAGTAAATGCTGCAGCTAATTATTTAGGTCAGAAACGTCCTTACCTTGAAGGTCGCAAAACCAAGCGTGCTGCAGGAATACCGCACAACACAAGTATGGAGAAGGATGGGACTGTAATGCAATCCGGATACGGCTTTGGCCCAAAAATAACCCGTATTGAAGGTCAGGGTAACGGTGGTAATAAGTTAACACTTACAAAAGCATCAGAAGATGAGATTGTGAACAATTTCTTTAAAGCAGACCTGACTTATGAAAATGCTGAGGGACCATTGAATATCAAAGTTGTTGATCCATTGAATGTTAAAGACGCAAACTTTACTTTCCGTTTCATTAATAACGCATATAAATCGGTTTGGACTCCGACAATTGATCCGACTTATTCGGTAAATCCAACTCTGCCAAGAACCTGGTTAAATGCAATGCCATCGGCAGTTCCTAACTCTACTAATAACACTACTGGTAACGGTGCAAATACCGCTGCATTGAATGTTGATAACACAAGTTGGGAATTAAAAGATTTAAATTCTGGTAAAGTATATCATCCCAATGAGCCAAATCCGGTTGCATTAACAAAAGACACTCTGTATCAAACAATAAAAGTTGGAAATGAGTTCTACTTCCAGGATCTTGGTTTCTCGGTAAACGTTAAACAGGTTGGTGATGTAGGAGAAGAAGTAAACAGTCTTACAAATCCTTTAACATTAACGAGCGATTATCAGGGACCTGCTGCAGGATCATTCATTGGTGCAAGCATTTCGTATCAAAATGGTGCGTCAGGTTGGTTGAACGCGGTGGAAGACGCTGATGGTACAAGTCCATTAAACTGGATTTTGTCAGGTAACAATAAATCCGAAGGAAATGAAGACGCGTTTTATAACCGTGATGCAGATGGAAAAGTGAAAGCATTTTATGATCCACAAAAGCAATTTGGGAAAATTCTCGGAGGAACATGGGCTCCTTATCCTTTAGCAGCGTCTTATTATTCAATCACTCCAAGTGCCGGTGGTTTCCCAGCGCGTAACTTTGGTGGTCCAGGCTTTACTGCTGAGATATGGAACCAGGATGCTTACTTTAAAACTAAATATAACATTGCTGCTGTGGGTAAAGAGTCGCCTGATGAGGGTAATACCGATTTAAGAAAGTTAAGCAGCGTTGTAGTTGTTTATACTAAAGACAGAAGTAAATGGACAAGATGTGTTGTGTTTGAAATGCAGGAAAAATCAAACCTTAGTGAAGGTTTTGCACCATTCTTCTCGCCAAGAAATCACGGGTCTGTTGATAAGGATGGTAAAGTTGGGGATGGCATAGTTACTAGCGATCCTAATGATGCTGACTTTATCAGCGCGAAAGGAATGGGTTGGTTCCCGGGTTACGCTATTAACCTTGAAACCGGTGAGCGTTTAAATATGGCTTTTGGAGAAGATAGTTATCAGAAAGAAAATAATGGTAACGATATGATTTGGAATCCTACTTCTTCTGCGCATTCACCGTACCCATATGCATTTGGCGGTAAGCATTTTGTGTATGTATTTGCTGGTAATACAATTAAGTCTAAGTTTAGAAATACTGGTGATACATATTTATGGGAGGCTGATCTTGATGGTGATGAATACGGAGTTGGCCGTTATGATTATGGTCAAAAGATGATCAATATTCTTAATAAATTCTTTGATGCTTCAAACCTTCAGGGCCCTATTAGCGGTAACTTTATGGCAGCCTTTGGTGCAGTTGAACGCGACATTATGTGGACATCAATGCCAATGCCTGCTGCAGGTTACGCGTTTGCTACGCCAGATCAGATGCCTTCTGATGTGAGAGTACAGATCAATGTGTCTAAGCCTTACCGCTACGGTTTCTCAGGAGTAATGAATTTAATGTCAGGAGCAACTGGTCAGATTTATAACGCCTATAATAAACTCACATCTGTTAATAGTACCACTATGTTAACTACAGATATAAGTGCAACTCCTCAGAACAATAACTTCCCTATGTATTCATTCAATACAAGTGATATTGCAACGTTGTTCCAGCAGGCTTCGGTTACAAAGAGTGCACTTGATCTAATCAAGATTGTACCTAATCCTTACTATGGATCTTCTGCATATGAGACTAATAACAGGACAGAAAATAAAATTAAAATTACCAACCTTCCGAACAAATGTACCATCAAAATATTTAGCATGAATGGTACGCTTATTCGCACAATTAAACGTGATGTAAGCGGTCAGGAAGATCTTACAATTGGTAAGGCAGGAACTGGTCAGGACATCATTCAGGGTAAACGTTCTGCTTCGGTAGACTGGGATTTGAAAAATCAAAGTAACATTACTGTGGCAAGCGGATTATATATCTTCCACATTGATGCTCCTGGAATTGGTGAAAAAATCCTGAAATGGTTTGGTGTTGTTCGACCACTTGACGTTCAAAGTTATTAATATATAGTTAGGAGATTTTATGATGAAAAATTTAAAATATATAGGTCTTTCAGTAGCTCTTTCGGCTAGTCTGATTTCAGAAGCGGGAAATCCTGAACGTGCTGGCCAGGCTGGTGCAAGCCAGTTGTTGATAAATCCTTATGCAAGAAATTCAGGAATGGTTGGTTCTAATTCGGCCCGTGTTCGCGGTCTTGAAGCCCAGTTTCTTAATATCGCAGGTACTGCTTATACACGTAAAACTGAATTTATTTTCAACAGATCAAACTGGTTACAAGGCACTGATATTTTTATCAATAGTTTTGGGTTGACCCAGGGCGTTGGGGAAACAGGCACAATCGGTCTTGGAATTGTTTCTATTAACGCGGGAAAAATTGATATTACAACTGAAGATCAGCCTGAAGGAGGATTAGGAACTTACAATCCAACTTTCTATAATATCAGTATGTCATATGCTAAAATGTTTTCTGAAAATATTTTTGGCGGTATCAATTTCAAAATCATAAATGAGCAGATTCCAAACGTAGCTGCTCGTGGATTAGCGGTTGATGCTGGTATTCAGTATCACACCGGTAAATATGATCAGATTCACATTGGGATTGCGTTAAAAAACTGGGGACCTAAAATGACATACAGAGGGGATGGTTTAAGCCGTCAGGCTACCGTTAAATATGGTAGTAATTATGAGCTTACTGTAAATAACAGGTCTGGTGCTTTTGAATTACCTGCACTTGTTAATATAGGCGGTTCTTATGATTTCTATCTTACTAAAGACAGTACAGGTTTGTCCAAAAAACAGCGTTTATCTTTAAATGCAACTTATACTTCAAACTCTTTTACTTATGATAATTATCTTTTAGGTGCGGAATATGCCTGGAAAGAAATGTTAATGTTAAGAGCAGGTTTCTATGCTGAAAAAGGAATCTTAAGTGCAGATGATCGCAGAACGGTATTTACTGGCCCTGCTGCCGGCTTAACTTTTGAAATTCCGTTTAATGAGAAAAAATCTACAGTAGGACTTGATTACTCATATCGTTTTACTAATCCTTTCGGAGGAACCCATACTTTTGGTCTGAGAGTGAACTTATAAGAAATTTTACTAATTTTGTTTTATAGAAAGAGTCCCGATGATTATCGGGATTCTTTGTTTTTAAAAAAGATTGATTAATGGCACAACAAGTTGGATATTATACAGAAGAAGGTTTACAAAAACTAAAAGCAGAATTGCATCAGTTGGAAACTGTTGAAAGAAAAAAGTGTACACTGGCAGTTGCAGAAGCTCGCGATAAGGGAGATTTAAGTGAAAACGCAGAGTATGACGCTGCAAGAGAAGCGCAGGCTTTATTGGAAGTTCGTATAGCTAAGTTGAAAGATGTTATAGCTAATGCCAGGCTTGTCGACGAATCGCAGCTAGACCTGAGCAAGGTTAGCATTCTTACTACTGTTAAAATAAAGAACATTAAGAATGGCACAACAATGAAGTATACGCTTGTTGCTGAAAATGAAGCGGATCTGAAAGCCGGTAAAATCTCCGTGGATTCCCCAATTGGTAAAGGCCTTCTTGGAAAAAAAGTTGGTGAAAAGGCTGAAGTGCAGGTGCCTGCCGGAAATATTACTTTTGAAATAATTGAGATTACCATTTGATAATGGCTTCTGTTTTTTCAAAAATAATTGCTGGCGAAATTCCTTCCTATAAAATTGCTGAAGACCAAAACTATTACGCCTTCCTGGATATTTCTCCAATTAAAAAAGGACATACTCTGGTAATTCCTAAAAAGGAAACGGATTATGTTTTTGATCTTGATAATGAAACCTATCTGGGGTTGATGAACTTTAGCAAAAGAGTAGCTATAGCAATAAAAAAATCAATTGACTGTAATCGGATTTCTGTTCATGTGATTGGACTGGAAGTGCCACATGCCCATATACATCTTATTCCTATAAATTCAATGAATGATTGTAATTTTGCTAATGCGAAATTAAACTTATCCAAAGAGGAATTTGAAGCAATTGCAAAAACAATCGCTTCAAATTTTCAATAATTATAAATTCTTAAGTAAGCTTTTCAGACTTACTCGTTCTTCCAAAAATTTATTCAGCTCTTCAATTTTTATTCGGTCCTGCTGCATGCTATCGCGGTGACGAACCGTAACGGTATTGTCTTCAAGGGTCTGATGATCTACTGTAATGCAAAATGGAGTTCCAATAGCGTCTTGTCTTCTGTAGCGTCTTCCAACAGTATCTTTTTCATCAGAAGTTACTATGAAATCATATTTCAACTGGTTCACAATTTTCTCCGCAAGTTCAGGTAAACCATCTTTTTTTACGAGTGGTAACACCGCAGCTTTTATAGGAGCCAGAGCAGCAGGTATCGAAAGAACAACGCGGGTATCGTTCTCAAGTTTTTCTTCTTTATATGCCGATGACAAAATTGCTAAAAACAATCTGTCAAGTCCTACCGATGTTTCTACAACATATGGCACATAACTTCTGTTTTCTTCCTGGTCAAAGTACTGAAGTTTTTTGCCACTGAATTGTTCATGTTGTTTAAGATCGAAGTCTGTTCGGGAGTGAATTCCTTCAAGTTCTTTAAACCCAAATGGAAATTGAAACTCAATATCACACGCGGCGTTTGCGTAATGAGCCAGTTTAATATGGTCGTGAAATTTATAATTCTCCTTTCCAAGACCCAAACTTAAATGCCATTTTAATCTCGCCTCTTTCCAGTATTCATACCATTGCATTTCAGTTCCTGGCTTTACAAAAAACTGCATTTCCATTTGTTCAAATTCGCGCATGCGGAAAATAAACTGCCTTGCTACAATTTCATTACGAAAAGCTTTACCAGTTTGTGCGATACCAAATGGCAGCTTCATTCTTCCTGTTTTTTGTACATTAAGGTAATTAACAAAAATTCCCTGTGCGGTTTCCGGGCGTAAATAAATTGTGCTTCCTTCTTCTGCAACAGATCCCATTGATGTAGAGAACATGAGGTTAAACTGACGAACATCTGTCCAGTTACGGCTGCCACTTACAGGGTCAACAATTTCGCAATCAACAATAATTTGTTTTACTTCTGCCAGATTGCCATCATTCAAGGCAGTTTTAAAACGATTGTTTATTTCATCTATCTTCTTTTGGTATTCAAGTACGCGCCCGTTAGTTGACCGAAACATTGCCTCGTCAAAATTTTCGAAACGCTTTTTCGCTTTTTCAACTTCCTTTTCAATTTTATCTTCAATTTTAGCAACGTGTTCTTCTATCAAAACATCAGCACGGTACCTTTTCTTGCTATCCTTATTGTCAATTAAAGGATCATTAAACGCATCCACGTGTCCGCTTGCTTTCCAGGTGGTAGGGTGCATGAAAATTGCAGCATCAATTCCAACGATGTTCTCATGCATTTGAACCATGGCGCGCCACCAGTATTCGCGAATATTTTTCTTTAACTCCGCTCCATTCTGGCCATAGTCATACACGGCGCTTAAGCCATCATAAATTTCACTACTCTGAAAAATATATCCGTATTCTTTACTGTGAGAAATAATGTTCTTGAAAAAATCTTCGGGTTTCTGCGACATACTCTAATTTTATGGCAGCAAAAATAGCCATTTAATTGATTAAATTTAAGCATGAGATCAGGCTGTTTTTTACAGATACTAACACTTCTGTTTTCTTTTGCAATTAAGGCCCAGAATCCGGGAGAGTGGACTTATGTGGGGCCTAAAGAAAACCAGGAGCAGGTAAAAGGTTTTATTAAAGCCTTATGGGTAGATGAAAACGATTTAAATTTTGTATTGGCCGGTGGTGGAAGCGCTGGTTTATTTAAATCTGAAAATGCAATGAGCGAAAAACCTCAATGGAAAAACATTACAGATTCTTATGGCGGAATAAATTTTGGAGTATCGGACATTGTTGTAATACCTAATACCGGAAGGAAAAGCATTTACATTTCAACAGCGCATCAGAGCGGACTGCCGATTGGTTATGGTAATGGAATTCTAAAATCAATTGATGGAGGTGCTACCTGGCTTCATGTAGGACCTGCTCCGCAAGACGAAAATTTACTGGCGCTTGATGGTCTTGTAGCGAACACGGAAAACTATAACGAAATGATTGCCTACAGTAGTAACGAGGTTTTTATTACCAGGGATGCATGGCATACTTATTCGACTGTAAATTTTCCTATTGATAAGCAGGATAAAAATGTTTCGTTTAGCGATGCGGACTTTGCGCCTTTTGAACCGGGAAAGTTTTATATCTGCACGCGAACTAATGATCATTATGACGCTAAACTTTTTTTGTGTGAGAATTATGGAGAAAAGATTACAGAGATAAGCCCGAAAGATATAAAGGCTGGAAGAATTGAAGTAACAACGGTATTCAGGGAAAACTTCAAAAGTAAATTTTACGTAGCGCTTGGAACACAGGATATGTTTATTAAATTTTTTGATGGCAAATCATTTAGTAAAAATCTGAATTCAACCCCTGTTAATCACACTTTTGCAACGCCTTATTGGAATCTGGAGTTGTGCGTAAATCAGCAAGATACTAATGTTATGTATCTAAGTCTTACTGAAACGTCGCGTAGTGTGGATGGAGGCAAAACATTTCAAAAATTAAATTTTTATAATGCGCATAATACTCATGCTGATGTGCGGGCAATGCTTCTTGCAAAAAGTACAAAAGGGGGAATGAACGATGCGTTATTTCTTGGGAATGACGGAGGAGTATCTTTTATACAAAAATACGCGCCAGCTGATTGGAAAAATTTAAATGGGGCTGGGCTTGATGCCAATCAATTTTGGGGAATAAGCGTAGCACAAAGCGATACATTGTTTGTAGCAGGCGGAACGCAGGATAACGGAGGTTTTCTGATTACAGACAAATACAATATCAATACTATGAATAACTGTGGTGATGGTTACCTTGCTCTGGCAATTGATAAACACTCTGCCATTGTTGAATGCAATGTTCCATCAATGTTTTACCATAATATTGAAACCAACCAGCATATTTATTTACCAATAGCCGATTCGCGCTGCGAAGGAAGAAGACCGCTTTTGCTTCGTGATTCTTTTATTTATGCCGGATATCATGATTTATGGAGAATCAGTAAAGCATCACTTAAAAAAGGGAAAATTAATTTTACAAAAATAACTTCAATTCCTCTTGAAGAACGTGGCGCTTCTATTTACAGAAATAATGGCATCAAGTGCATGGATATTGGCCCCTTGAATACTGCTGTAATTTGTTATGGCGGACCGAACTGGATGGAGGAAAACAAGGCAAAGGTGTATTTTTGCCGCGATTTTAAAAATAATAACAACGAATGGGTGGATATTACTCCTTTGCTGGTTCACGGGCAATTTGAAGTATGCAGATGGACTGAAATAAATGCAATTGAGATGGATTTATACAATCCGTTTAGGTTTTACATTGTAAGCCGGGATGAATTCAATCAAACAAACTGTAAGTTGTTTAGCGTTCAATATAAACCCGATTCCAATAAATGCGTACTACAAAATTTCACATATGACCTTCCTAAACTCGGAATGAATAAAATAAAAACAGATCGCTTCAGCGGTGTTACTTATCTGGCATGCGACAACGGTGTTTATTATTCGGATCTGAGAGATGAGAATATCATCTGGACAAAATTAAATGGTAATAATAAACTGCCTAATGTAATGGTTCTTGACGTTGACATAAATTATGTTGCAAATACATTATTTGCAGGAACGTATGGCAGGGGAGTTTGGCAAACCCGGCCTGTAAACAGTCTGAAAACAAACAGATATATCTCTAAAACTTCAACAGAAAATAACGCAATAAAAGTAGACGGACAGTTAACGATTGGTAAAAAGAAAACTTACACGATTAATTCAAAACTTATAATTACAAAAGGAAGCCGGATAGAATTAAAAGCTAAAAGCTTGCTTGTTATAAGGGATAAAAATTTAATCAAAGACGAGAATAACAAACATATTGATATTAATAGTTATCTGCTAAAATCGAAATCTGCCAGAGTTTTGATTGGCGAATAGTAGAAGATTAATTCAAAACGATGTTGTCTATTAATCTGATTTTGCCTACAAAGCAGGCAATCAGGGCAACGGTTTTTTTCTTCTCAAAGGTTATTATCTCCTGCAATGTTTCAGCGTCACATATCGAAAAATAATCCAGTTTGTAAATAGAATTTTTATTCAATTCGCTTTTTACAAATTGTATAATGTTATTTACCGGTTCTCCTTTTCCCTTTAGCTCATTAACCTTCTGCATTAATTGTGGAATTAATGAAGCAGAACTTCGCTCTTCTGATGTTAAAAGCATATTGCGGGAACTCATTGCTAATCCATCATCTTCTCTGAGAATGGGACATGCAATAATTTCTACAGACAAGTTGAGTTGTTTAACAAGCGCCTTAACAATCATGACCTGCTGATAATCTTTACTGCCAAAAAAAGCCTTGTGTGGTTGAACAATTTCAAACAGCTTACTTACAATTTGCGCTACTCCATTAAAATGGCCTGGCCTGTGAGCTCCTTCCAGAATTTTATCCAGGTAACCAAAATCAAAAATGCGCGAATCTTTTTCCGGATACATCTCATTTGCTTCAGGCATAAACAAAACATCACAACCTGCCTCTTTTAGGAGTTCAGTGTCTTCTTTAGGGGTTTTTGGATACCTTTCAAGATCTTTTTTATCATTAAATTGAGTTGGATTAACAAAAATGCTGCAAATTGTTAAATCTGTGAGTTTTTTGGAAGCCTCTATTAATGAGATGTGGCCATAGTGCAACGCGCCCATTGTTGGAACAAATCCAATTGTTTTTCCAGATGCCTTTATTTCGGCTATAAAACTCTTTAAATCGGCTATTTTCGTGAAAATTAACACGTATAAGGCTGGCAAAAGTACGTTTTACTTTGAAATATGGATTATTTTTTATTACTTTTGTATTGTCATTAAAAAAGGATAAGATTTATATGAAGAAAGCCAGAGTCCTTTTTGTTTCTCAAGATATTACTCCATATTTAGACGAAACATTCGTTGGAAAAATTTCCAGAAAACTCCCTCAGGGGATCCAGGAACGCGGAAAAGAGATTAGAACATTTATGCCAAAGTATGGCTGTATTAACGAACGTCGGCATCAGTTGCATGAGGTTATTCGTTTATCCGGCATGAACCTGGTGATAAACGATGTTGATCACCCGCTAATTATTAAAGTAGCCAGTATCCCAAGCGCGCGTATGCAGGTTTATTTTATCGATAATGAAGAGTTTTTCAGCCGAAAAGCCGTGTTAACCGATAAAACAACAGGAAAGTATTTCGACGATAACGATGAAAGAGCAATGTTCTTTGTACGTGGTGTGGCTGAAACAGTAAAAAAGCTGGGATGGCAGCCGGATGTAATCCATTGTCATGGTTGGTTCACTTCGCTTATGCCAATGTACATTAAGAAGTACTACGCCGAAGATCCTCTTTTTGCTGATACCAAAATTGTTGTTTCTTTATACGATGATGAATATCCTAAAACTTTAAACAAAAAGTTTATTGATAAATTATCATTTGATGGATTTACTAAAAAGGATTTGAAACACATTGCCGAAGAAAGCAGCCATCTTAATATGCTTAAGCAATCTATTGAGTTTGCTGACGGTATTATTCAGGGCTCGGAAAAAATGAATCCTGATCTTGAAAAGTTTGTAAAGAAAACCGGTAAACCATTTTTAACCTATAAGAATGAACTTGAATACATGGATGCGTTTAATGAATTCTACGACATCATTCTTGAAGAAGAAAATGTATTAAGCTAATAACATTCAAAAATGAAATAGTTAAAGCCCGGCCATTGGTCGGGCTTTTTTTTGATTTTTTTTGATTTAAATACAATAAAAGCCCATATTAAATAGTTATTTTAGCCACCTTATTTGAGTAGTATCAAACATATTTCCCTCATAATTTTAATCACCATCCTATTCGGATGTAAAAAAGATCACCGTGTACTTAACGCGGATATTCAGCCTGAAGACGACCTTTTAAATACAAGTTTTACTGATACCACGCGTGTTTATGCCCATACCATCAAACACGACAGGTTTATTTCCTTTAATGTAGATAACATAAAATTTCTTGGAAGTAATCAGGATCCGCATTTTGGAAGGACAGATGTAGGCCTGTATCTTAACTCTTCAATTCCTAATGGGTTAACGAATGTGTCATTTGGATCGGATGCTGAACTTATTTCCGCTGAAATAATTCTTACTGTTCCAAGTCTGGATTTTATTGGTAATTATAATACTGCACTTGCTTATTCGGTCTTTCCCGTTACCACGGCATTAAGCACCGGAAGCGTTTACTTTTCTTCAAACGATAGTTTGCACAGCAAGAATTCTGTTCTTGGATCTTATACAGGAACTTTTAGCGTGATGGATAACAAACTTGTTTTAAGAATTCCTATCGATAACAATTACGCCAAGGCTATTCTTTCCAATCCGCAATATCTTATAGATAACGCCACTTTTCAGAATACATACAAAGGATTTTACATTACGGCTTCATCAAGTAACCTTGATCCTTTAAATAATCAGGGGTACATTTCAAAGTTTGATTTGGGTGATGTGCTCAGCGGCTTTTATCTTCATTATCAAACAGGCGGGCCTTCCGCAGTTAAGGAAAATAAAACCTATAAATTTGTTTTTAACGGGAGCTCAGCAGTTCGATTCAATACTGTTAAATTTGATCCTCAACAGTCAGGCAATCAGTTTTTAAATGCTCAGCTCAATGGTAATACGGCTTCAGCTGAACAAAATTTATTTTTAAAAGGACTTGGTGGTACAAGGGTTAAGATTAGTATGCCAAGTCTTAAGTCGTACGCTGATTCATTTAAAGTAGCGGTTAACCGGGCAGAGTTAATACTTAATGTTGACCCTTCGTTTACATCTCCTAACGGGCAGTATGCAGCTCCGCCAAAACTCGCGCTACTGGCAATTGATTCACTCAACCGCGAAAGCTATACTATAGACCAGCTTTCGGCTACTGATATGGCAAGATATGGCGGAGATTATGATGAAACCAATAATCGTTATGTCTTCAATATAGCCCGCCATGTTCAGGCAATTCTTACAGGCAATAAAAAAAATTATGGCTTTTATCTGGTGGTGGCAAATCCAGAAGGCATTAATGCCATCCGTCGTGATAACTACGCTGAACGCGTAATTCTTGCAGGCACAGGCAAAGCGCTGAAACCGGTGTTTAACCTGAGTTATATTAAATTTAAAAACGATAAGTAATTTTCTAAATGACCGATAGGCAAGGTGTAAATAAATTGTTTAACCTTGATGTGAAACCCGGTTCTCCACTCATCATTATTTTTTCAGAATCTGAGTCGCCACGTTTACTGTATACGTGCAGATTTATTTTTAATCATGTGTTCAATATTTCCTTTGAGATCATCTCTGATAAAGCAAAATTCAAATCATCATCCTTACCAAAGATAAATTACAGTAAGCAAAGCATAGATAAATGTATAACCATTCATCCCGGGGGATTACTGGATGAAAAAAATGTAAATAATATTTTTCCTTCTTTAACTTCAATAAACGACCAATTTATTTTATTTCCAACCTGCGGCGCATTGGGTTTTGATATTTTCTCGGCTGTGTTTTACATGATCTCGCGTTATGAAGAATGGCTTCCGTTTAATAAAGATCAACACCAAAGGTTTGAACTTAATGAAAGTATTCTATATAAAAATCAGTTGCATTTAAAACCGGTGGTGGATATTTGGATTGAGCAGTTGAAAACAACACTATCCGAATTTTATTCCCAGATAAATTTTCCGCAAAGGGAATTTAAAATTATAAGCACCATTGATGTTGACAATCTTTATGCTTATAACGATAAAGGCTCATTGCGTACACTGGGCGCAATAGGTAAGGATATTGTAAAAGGTAATTTAAAAAATCTGAAACGAAGAATTGCGGTATTATCCGGACAAAAAAAAGACCCCTTTGATATTTACGAGTCATTTTCCGCTTTTTGTGATAAGAATGGTATTCCTTTGATTTATTTTTTTCTTTTTAAAACAGGAACAAAATACGATCGCACAGTCAATCCTGTTTCATCCGCGTTTAATAGAGTGTTTGGCGTAATTAAGGCTAATAAAGCATGGTTCGGTTTGCATCCTTCATACGGCAGCAGTGATGATCAGGCCTTAATGCAATCGCAGATAAACTCTTTCTCAAAAAAATCCGGCAGAAAAACTGTGTTTTCACGTCAGCATTATCTACGTTTTAATATTAAAACAACGCCTCAGCTTTTGATAGATAATGGAATTATTGCCGATTTTACAATGGGCTTTGCTTCGGGTCCTGGATTTAGAGCCGGTACTACACATCCATTTTATTACTATGATTTTAGTTCTGAAAAAGAAACGGAACTGTTAATGGTGCCCTTTTGTGCAATGGATGGTGCCTATTCAGTATACAAAAAAACAAGCGCAGATGAAGCTTTTCAGTCTTTAAATGCATTAAAAAAAGAAGTTAAAAAGCTGAACGGAAATTTCATTACAGTATTCCATGAACGAACGTTTGATGAAGAGCTGTACCCTCAATATGGCTCAATGTATAAAAGGCTTTTAAGTACCTGATTTACCACTTATAAATTTGCTTTAAAATCATTCAATAAATGCTGTATATTTATCTCATGAATGCATACAGAAATATTTTTCTTTTAACGCTGGTAACAATAATTTTTAACGCGTGCAAGAACGATTTGGAACTGAATGCGCCTTACAAGGAAAAGCCTAGCATTTACGCGGTGTTAAATCCCCAGGAGAAAATTCAGATGATTCGCATCAATAAAGTGTTTCTAGGTGAAAGTGATGCAAACGCAATGGCTCAGATAGCAGATTCCATTAATTATAAACCAGGTGAGCTTACTGTTACGCTTACTCGATTTGTAAATGGTAATCAGGTAGACGCTTCGCCTGGAAAACAAACTATAACCTTTAGGGATTCTATGGTTCAGGCTGTTGCAGGAACATTTAATTCTAACCAACGGGTGTATGTTAGTTCAGATAAATTATTTGTTAATGGTGATTATGTGTTAACCGTTTATAATAATACAACCAAAAATACATTTAAGGCTAAGTCCACTGCTATTGACAGTGTAAAACCCAATTATCGGCCGTTTATTGGCGTAACCTATCCCGCACCTCCAAACACGCCGGTTAACGATGATAATTATATTAAGTATGATAATCCAAATGCAAGCTACACTATCAGGTATTCACCCAATGAAGCAAAAATTTATCAGGTTGTAATGCGCCTGCATTATTACGATTCTATAGGGCAGGGGGCTTCAAATAATTATGCTTATGTTGATTTTCCTTTTACAAATCAGTACTCAAAAGATCTTCAGGGGCAGGCAACCTTTGCTCCTACATTCCGTGGCCAGGATGTATACAACGCGGCGGCCAGCGGTTTGTCAAGAAATTCCATGTCAACCTCAGCAATACAAGGCCGCAGGATGTATAAGATACAGTTCTTCATTTATTCCTCAACCCAGGATTATATTGATTATTTGCAGTTTGCCTCTCCATCATTAAGTATCGCGCAGGACAAGCCATTATTTTCTAATTTTGATGACCAGGCCGCTATAGGCATCTTTACTTTCCGATCCAGGGCTTCTGTTATGAAAGAAATGGATAATTCTTTTATTAGCCAGTTCGCTACAAATAAGAGTACTTGCAGTTATAAATTCTATACAGCCTCTTTAAACCTCCCAGGTTGCCAGTAACTGTCATTTATCCCTGTTTTTCCGACCTTTAGCGACAAATTTTATACTTATTTTAAGCTTTCGGTGACAGTCTGTCAGTAAAATTGCCCTCAATCCTTCTGGCATATTTATTGAAGTTTTTCTTAAGAAATTTTAGAATTTAATTAAAATGGGAAAAATTATAGGAATAGATTTAGGAACTACCAATAGCTGCGTTGCGGTTATGGAAGGTAACGAACCGGTAGTTATTGCCAATAACGAAGGTAAACGCACTACCCCTTCGGTTGTAGCTTTTGTTGAAGGCGGCGAGCGTAAAGTGGGTGATCCTGCCAAACGCCAGGCTATTACAAATCCTAAAAAAACGGTTTACTCGATTAAACGTTTTATGGGACATACTTTTGATGAGGTAAGTACAGAGGTTTCACGTGTACCATACGTTGTGGTAAAAGGTGATAACAATACACCCCGTGTTCAGATTGACGATAGAAAATATACTCCTCAGGAGATCTCGGCGATCATTCTTCAGAAAATGAAGAAAACCGCTGAAGATTATTTGGGTACAGAGGTAACAGAAGCTGTTATTACAGTTCCTGCGTACTTTAATGATGCTCAGCGTCAGGCAACAAAAGAAGCCGGTGAAATTGCAGGTTTAAAAGTAAAACGTATCATCAACGAACCTACCGCCGCTGCTTTGGCTTACGGTATGGATAAAAAAGGAAAGGACATGAAGATTGTTGTGTTTGACTGCGGTGGCGGTACACACGACGTTTCTGTTCTTGAGCTTGGTGATGGTGTGTTTGAAGTAAAGTCAACCGATGGTGATACTCACTTGGGTGGTGACGACTTTGACCAGGTAATTATAGATTGGTTAGCAGATGAATTTAAAAAAGATGAAGGGATTGATCTTCGTCAGGATCCAATGGCTTTGCAGCGTTTGAAAGAAGCTGCTGAAAAAGCGAAAATTGAATTATCAAGCGCAACAAGCACAGAGATCAATCTTCCTTATATCATGCCGGTAAACGGTATTCCAAAGCACCTGGTAAAATCTTTATCTCGTTCTAAGTTTGAACAATTAGCTGACTCATTAATTCAGCGTACAATTGAACCATGCCGTTCTGCGTTAAAGAACGCCGGATTATCAACTTCAGATATTGATGAAATTATCCTGGTTGGTGGATCAACACGTATACCTGCAATTCAGTCGGCGGTAGAAAAATTCTTTGGTAAAACACCGAGCAAGGGAGTAAATCCAGATGAGGTGGTTGCAGTAGGTGCGGCTATCCAGGGAGGTGTGTTAACCGGCGAAGTAAAAGATGTATTGTTACTTGATGTAACTCCTCTGTCTTTAGGTATTGAAACAATGGGTGGTGTGTTCACTAAATTAATTGAAGCCAACACAACTATTCCTACTAAAAAGTCGCAGGATTTCAGTACAGCTGCAGATAACCAGCCTTCTGTACAGATTGTGGTTTATCAGGGTGAGCGTCCAATGGCTAGAGATAACCGTAAACTTGGTGAGTTTAACCTTGATGGGCTTCCACCAGCACCACGCGGTGTTCCGCAGATTGAAGTAACGTTTGATATTGATGCTAACGGTATCCTTAATGTTAGCGCTAAGGATAAGGCTACAGGAAAATCGCATAACATCCGTATCGAAGCTAAGAGTGGTTTAAGCCAGGAAGAAATCGATCGTATGAAGCGCGAAGCCGAAGCTAATGCCGATGCTGATAAAAAAGCAAGAGCTGAAGTGGATAAACTAAATGAGGCCGACGCGATGGTATTTCAAACTGAAAAGCAGTTGAAAGAATACGGTGATAAAATTCCTGCTGAGAAAAAATCAGCTATTGAGGCAGCTCTAACCGAATTGAAATCGGCACATGCTTCAAAAGATATTACCAAAATAGATGCTGCTCTTAAAACGATCAATGATGCGTGGAGCGCAGCAAGTCAGGATATGTACAACGCACAGCAAAATCAAAATAATGCAGGTGCTAACCAAAACGCCGGCGATCAAAATAAACAAAATGCAGGCAATGGTGAAAATGTAACCGATGTTGATTTTGAAGAAGTGAAGTAATTTTTTGTTTAAGTTTTAAGAAAGCCTCTGAAGAAATTCAGGGGCTTTTTTATTTGGGTTTATTTTTATTAAGAACAATATTAATAATAACGCTTGCAATCGATAACAGGATAAAAAGTACCCCAATTAAAATTTTATTTCCGAGAATTTGAAAGATTCCTGCCAATAGAAATAGTCCGGCAGAAACGTATCCTAACCATGGTTTACTCATAGCTGTAAAATTAGATAAAAAATGAATAATCGATTATTTTAATCGATTTAGTATTAAAAAATTACAATTGAGCGAATACATGTTTCAAATTAGGGAAAAAATTCTATGTGATCTTTGTTCATGGTACTTTTATAAGCTGTACTTTTATAAATGATTTATTCCAATAATTCAATGAAACTAACGCTTAAACTTTCTGCTTTGTTTTTATTTCTGACTTTTCAGGTTCAGTCACAAACAGAAGCTAAATTCGAATCGAAACGATTAATGACACTGTTTAATCAGCTTGAAGGAACATACCAGGTTCAGGTGTTAAATTCAAGAGATAAAACCGAAATTCCTCTCTATATAATGGACAGTATTCAGGCTAAACGTCACACGACTGAAGTTGTATATTTTCCATTAAAAAATAATGTGCGTGTAATGGTGTTGCCATATTCAGTTATAAATAAAAAAGGATTTGTACCTGTGCCGCGCACAGCAAATATTTCATCTGAAAATTAATTATTAATGCAAATTCAAAACGGATGAAAAAAATTGTAACAATATTATCAGTTTCTCTTTTAATGTACGGCAGTTTGTTTTCCCAATCTACAAATTGCAGTACCGCAACCAATCTCACACTTAATAATGGTTCTGTTTGTGTTAATGGAACAAGTGCCGGCGCCATAACCGATAATATTTTATATGGTAGCTGTAATACCGCTCCGGTAAACATGGTTTGGTACACTTATGTTACCAATGGATCAAATAACAATTTTACCATTACACCTAACACGCTCACAAATGCCGAAATTGTAATTTATCAGGGCGGTTGTCCTAATACCGGTACACTCCAGAATTGTGTAACCGCAACAGGAAGCAATCCTATTGTAACCAATTGGGGAATGACGGCAGGGGTACAGGTGTGGATTGGCATTGCTTCTAATGGAGGAGTGGATGGTTCATTCCAGTTTTGTGTTAAATCTACCACGCCAGCTGCATCGCCCGGAAATACATGCGCCCAGGCTAAGCTTGTATGTACTACACCGTTTGTACAGTCCACAATACCAAGTAATTCGTCTGGTCAGGCACCTGCCTGTTTTGGAAGTGCACCGCAACAGGATATCTGGATAAAATTTACAATAACGCAACCAGGATTATTAGCGTGGACCGCTACTCCTAATAATACTGCTACCGAATTTGATTGGGCTCTTTGGGATATAACCAATGGTTGCCCGGGCACACTGGCCTGTTGTAATTACAATTACGCTGCCGGTTCAAACCTGGGGTTTGGAATGCAGGCGCAATCCGGAACAGTTGCATGCGGAAGTGGTGCTGCGGCTGGAGATGCTGCTGAGTTCAGCGGGCCAATGAATGTAACGTGTGGTAAAACCTACGCCATCCAAATTTCAAACTATAGTAATAATAATACTGGTTTTTCACTTTCCTTCGCAAACTCTACTGCATTAATAACATCCAATTCGGCATTTTCAGTAGGACCTTCAACCCTTGTTTGTGGATCAAGTTTAAATGCTATAATTAATAACTCTTCAACGGGTGCTTGCGCTCAGGTATGGAATTTTGGAGATGGTTCTCCAACTTACACAGGAACAGCTCCTCCTAATCACAACTACACAACACCCGGAACTTATGCAATTACAGCAAATATTCCAGGAGCCTGCCCTTCTTCGGCAACTCAATTTGTACAATTACTGGCGCCTTTAGCGGCTACTGTAACTCCAACACCTATGAATTGTTTTGGGCAGTGTACCGGATCTGCAACTCTTGCACCTATTACCGGCGGCGATGGAATTTATACATATTTATGGAGTACCGGCAGCACTTCAACATCTGTTTCTGGTTTATGTGCAGGTGTTTATTCGGTAACTGTCTCTAATGCAAAATGCTCAAGCTCAATTACAAAAACAGTAAGTATAGTTGCTCCTCCTCAATTAAGTTTAACGGCAAATGGCACTAATCCCACCTGTGCAGGTAATAATGGAAGCGTAACTGCTTCTGCAGCTGGCGGAACATCCCCATATACTTATGCAATCAATGCAGGGGCATTTTCAGGAAGCAGCTCTTTCACCGGATTAAGTGCCGGTAATTATACTGTTTATGTAAAGGATAATAAAAACTGTATTACATCGGCAACCCTAGCACTGACTGCACCCCCGAATCCAACAATAACGGTTACTTCAGCAACAAGTTGTGCTAACGTACCAGTAACACTTAGCGCATCCGGAGCTTCAAACTATACATGGTCACCTTCAACGGGATTAAGCTCTACTACAGGAACAAGTGTTACAGCAACATTAGGCTCCACACAAAATTATACTGTTATAGGAGCAATTGGAACATGTACAGGGTCTGCAACCACCAGCGTTCTTATTAATCCATTACCAACGCCTGCTGCAAGCAATGGTGGTCCATATTGCCCTGGTAACACTATACAATTAAATGTTGGCGCATTCACTACATATACCTGGACAGGCGCTTCGTTCTCTTCAAATTCTCAAAATCCAACAATAGCTTCTGCAACACCAAGTAATAGTGGTGTTTACACAGTTTCAGTAACCAATGCAAACGGTTGTGTGAATTCATCAACCACAAATGTTGTTGTAAATCCTTTACCTAATCCAGTGGTTGGAAGTAATAGCCCTGTTTGTCTGAATAACAATATTTCTCTTACTGCTACAGGAGGAACAGGATATTCGTGGAGCGGGCCAAATAGTTTCACCTCACTTTTGCAAAACCCAACAGTAACAAACGCTTCAACGCTTGATGCAGGTGTATACACGGTAACGGTTACTGCTTCAGGTTGTTCAAATACCGGAACAGTGAATGTAATTGTTACAAGCCCTACAACAAGCGCTACCAACAGCGGGCCTTATTGTGAAGGAACCAGCATTCAGTTAAGTAATCCTGGCGCTACCTCCTATACATGGAGTGGTCCGGGAGGATATGCCTCAAATTCACAGAATCCTGCAATAGCTTCTTCTACACCTTCAATGTCGGGTATTTATTCGGTGCTGGTTTCAATTGGAACATGTACTGCAACCGCAAGTACCTCGGTAACGGTTAACGCGTTGCCGACACCTTCAGCCAGTAATACCGGAGCATATTGCCCTGGAAATACAATACAATTAAATGTTGGTGCATTCACTACATATACCTGGACAGGCCCTTCGTTCTCTTCAAATTCTCAAAATCCAACAATAGCTTCTGCAACACCAAGTAATAGTGGTGTGTACACAGTTTCAGTAACCAATGCAAGCGGCTGTGTAAATTCATCAACCACAAATGTTGTTGTAAATCCTTTACCTAATCCAGTGGTTGGAAGTAATAGTCCTGTTTGTCTGAATAACAACATTTCTCTTACTGCTACAGGCGGAACAGGATATTCGTGGAGCGGACCAAATGGTTTCACTTCACTTTTGCAAAATCCAACAGTAACAAACGCTTCAACACTTAATGCTGGTGTATACACTGTAACGGTTACTGCATTGGGTTGTTCAAATACCGGAACAGTGAATGTAATTGTTACAACTCCAACAACAAGTGCTACTAATAGCGGGCCTTATTGTGAAGGAACCAGCATTCAGTTAAGTAATCCTGGCGCTACCTCCTATACATGGAGTGGTCCGGGAGGATATGTATCAAATGCTCAAAATCCAACAATAGCTTCTTCTACACCTTCAATGTCGGGTATTTATTCGGTGCTGGTTTCAATCGGAACATGTACTGCAACCGCAAGTACCTCGGTAACGGTTAACGCATTGCCGACGCCTTCAGCCAGTAATACCGGAGCATATTGCCCTGGAAATACAATACAATTAAATGTTGGCGCATTCACTACATATACCTGGACGGGTCCCGGTTCATATTCTTCTAACTCTCAGAACGCTTCAATCTCTGCCGGTACAACAACCAACAGTGGTGTTTACACGGTATCTGTTACAGACTTGAACGGCTGCATTAATTCCTCTACAACTAATGTAATTGTAAATCCTTTACCTAATCCAGTGGTTGGAAGTAATAGCCCTGTTTGTTTGAATAATAATATTTCCCTTACCGCAACAGGAGGAACAGGATATTCGTGGAGTGGGCCTAATAGTTTCACTTCACTTTTGCAAAATCCAACAGTAACAAACGCTTCAACTCTTAATGCCGGTGTATATACAGTAACGGTTACTGCATTAGGTTGTTCAAATACCGGAACTGTAAATGTGGTAGTCTCAACTCCAACAACAAGCGCCGCTAATAGCGGGCCTTATTGTGCAGGAAGTACAATTCAGTTATCTAGTCCTGGGGCTACATCCTATACATGGAGTGGTCCGGGAGGATATGTTTCAAATGCTCAGAATCCAACCTTAACATCTTCTGCACCTTCAATGTCGGGTATTTATTCGATTCTGGTTTCAATCGGAACTTGTACAGCAACTGCAAACACATCCGTAACGGTTAACGCGTTGCCAACTCCTTTAGCCGGAGGTAATAGTCCTGTTTGTATAGGAATGCCAATTAATTTTAACGGTAATGGCGGGACCAGCTATGTATGGAATGGCCCTGCCGGATTTAACAGCGTAATTGCTAATCCAACAATAGCTGTTTCAAGTATGGCAAGCGCAGGAAATTATACATTAACAGTAACGGATAACAATGGTTGTTCTAATTCTACAGTATATGCAGTTGTTGTTAATTCACAACCTGTGGTATCGGCGGCCGGAACAAACGTTTGCGAGAATACTAATGTTCAGCTAACTGCCACTGGTGGTGTATCATATAGCTGGAGTGGTCCAGGAGGATTTACTTCTTTACAGCAAAATCCTGTAATTCCAAATGCTGGTATAGGGGCAACGGGGCAATATATTGTTACAGTTACTGATGCTAATACCTGTACCAATACTGCTGTGGCTAATGTTACAGTAAACGCAGCTCCTGTACCAACAGTTATTACCAATGGTCCGGTTTGTGTGAAAACTGTTCTCAGCTTATCGGCTAGTGGTGGTTTAACGTATTCCTGGACAGGACCAAATGGTTTTGTGTCGGCATTACAAAATCCAACTATTGCTGTCAACTCGTTGTCTGTGGCCGGAATTTACCAGGTTAACGTTACAGGATCAGGTGGATGCATTGGAACACAAACGGTAAACGTAATCGTTAATAACCTTCCGGTTCCTGTTCTTACATCAGGACCAAATAAGGGTTGTGCTCCATTATGCGTTACTTATTCATTAGAAAGCACCCCTGCGGCCGCGGCTGTTAACTGGTCATTTGGCAATGGTATTAATGCAGGATCGGGGCTAATACAGTCTTCGTGTTATAATGCTCCGGGCATCTATACCATTCAGGCATCAGTTACTGATATAAATGGCTGCAGTGGTACTACAGGTCATACAGTTGAGGTTTATCCTAAACCAACAGCCGATTTTGTTTATTCTCCTATCAAACCAATAGAGAACTTAGACATGGTTAACTTCTCTGATATTTCATTTGGTACACCAATTGTAGCATGGAACTGGTATTTCCTTGCAGGAACCCAGTTTTCATCGCAACTGCAAAATCTAAGTCATATTTATAAAGACGCGGGAGAATATCCAATTGCATTAATTGTGAAAAGCGATAAAGGATGTGTTGATACAGTGATAAAAACGATTAAAGTAATTGAAGATTTTGGTATTTGGGTGCCCAATGCTTTTACGCCAAATGGTGACGGTCTTAACGACGGTTTTTCTGCAAAAGGTTATGGTATTGTAAAATTCCATATGCAGATTTTTGATCGTTGGGGTGAAAGTATTTTTGTTAGCGATAATATACTGGATCCATGGTTTGGAAATTACCAGGGCAGAGGAGATGAAATTTGTCAGGATGATGTTTACGTATGGATTATAAGAGCATCAGGCATTAATGGCAAAGAAAGAGAATTTACCGGCCATGTTACTTTATTAAAGTAATAATTACGTTTTTTTATAGCTAACTGCGGGTGTTAACTACTCGCAGTTTTTTTATTCATAATTTTTTAGAAAAAGGAATTTTTGTATGGAGAATATTCCTCATTTAATATTTTTTATTTAATGCCCTGATTTTGTGTCGTGAAATTAATGTTTTCAAATGCGTATGGCATGAAAATGGAGTTACTTTTTTATATCAGATACGCTTTAAAAGAGTTTTTACTAATATATAAAACCAAGAGATTATGAATATCAACATCCAGTCGCCTCATTTTACTTTAACACCTGAATTCCACAATTTTGTGGTAGATAAAGTTGAGCGCTTCACGAATTATTTCAGTAACATTGTTTCCTGCGATGTTATTCTAAAGATCATAAATATAACTGCCGACAACAACAAAGTGTGCGAAATTCGACTAGCAGTTCCCGGTAACGATTTGTTTACACAACATCAAAGCACAACTTTTGAAGAAGCAGTTACTTCTGCAGTAAAAATTCTTGAGAAGCAAATTCAGAAGAGAAAAGAAAAACTGAATCACGAATAATTTGTGATGATTGTAAACAAAAAACCCCTCGCGTTTAGCGAAGGGCTTTTTAATCTGATTATTATATTCTTATTTGCGAGCCGCAACTGCTTCAACTTTCTTTTTATCAAAGTCAACCACAATTGGTGTTGAAATACATAATGATGAGTATGTACCAATTATACGGCCAATCAGCAACGCGAAGATAAAGCCCTGGATACTTTCTCCACCAAAGATGAAGATTACAAGGAGTACGAAGAATACGGTTAATGATGTTAGAATAGTACGGCTTAATGTGCTATTCAGTGCGTAATTAATTAGCTTGTTTCGCTCTTCTCCAACCACATCGCCTTTTCCGCTTTCTGCGAGCTTTTCACGAATCCTGTCGAATACAACCACTGTTTCCGTCATGGTGTAACCCATAACTGTTAGGATGGCTGCGATAAAGTCCTGACCAATTTCTAATGAGAATGGTAACACACCATCGAAGATTGTGTAGAATGATAATACCACAAGAACGTCGTGGAATAAAGCCACAACTGAACCAAGTCCGTATTGCCATTTTCGGAAACGAACCACAATGTAAATGAACATCATTAAACATGAGAACAAAATAGCTCCGTAAGCTCCGTAAACAACATCTGTTGCAATGGTAGGACCTACTTTTTGTTGTTGTAAAATTTCACCTTTAGAACCGATAGCGGTTAAGCCTCTGTGTAATGCTTCTTCAACTTCCTGATCGACATTTGGATTATTTTCACTTACACGATAAGTCGTAGTAATTTTAACCTGACTTGAACCTGCACCGATAGTTTTAACTACTGGAGCTTCACCAAATTCTTTTGCAAGGGCTTTTTTAATGTCTTCAGTGTTCATGTCTTTTTCAAAACGAACCTGGTAAGTACGTCCTCCTTTGAAATCTACACCCAGATTAAGTCCTTTATTCTTGAAGAAGAAAACAACACCTAATGCAATAATAACTGCCGAAATACCATAATATAATTTACGTTTTCCAACAAAGTCAAAGTTTACTTTTTTAAATGCGTTGCGTGTAAAGTTGTTGTCGAATGGAATAGACATTTTACGCTCAAGCATCCATTCGAAAATTACGCGGGTAATTAAAATAGCGGAGAACAATGACGCAAGGATACCAATACACAAAGTGGTTGCAAAACCTTGTACAGGACCACTACCAAAAATGTAAAGAATAATACCTAATAATAACAATGTAACGTTGGAGTCAATGATAGATGACATCGCGTGTTTGAAACCTTCCTTAATAGACTGGCCAGCAGTTTTACCAAGTGCAAGCTCTTCACGTACACGCTCAAAAATAAGGATGTTGGCATCCACCGCTAAACCAATGGTTAATACGATACCGGCAATACCAGGTAATGTTAATACGGCTCCCATGGAAGTTAGAATACCCATGATAAAGAACATATTAGCAACAAGTGCAACGTTGGCAACAATACCAGCCTTGTTGTAATAAGCAGCCATAAATACAAGAATTACAAGGAGGGCAATTACAAAGCTCATTAAGCCTGATTCAATAGCTTCCTGTCCTAATGTAGCACCTACAACACTTTCTTCAACAATGTGGGCGGGGGCTGGTAATTTACCAGCGCTTAAGATTGCCGCAAGAGCGTCTGCTTCGGCATCAGTAAAGTTACCGGTGATCTGCGATTGCCCGCCAGAAATTTCGCCGTTAACCCGTGGTGCAGAGTAAACCATGTTGTCCATTACAACGGCAACACACTTCTTCACATTTGCCGCCGTAATGCTTTTCCATTTTGCAGCGGCTTCTGTATTCATGCTCATGCTGATTAATGGAACGCCACCGGATTGTTGAGTATAATCTTTACGGGCTTCTGTAATAATATCACCACTTAAAGCCGCTTTTCCTTTACTGTCAGTTTGTTTTATTAAAAATAATTCGAAATAGGTTGCAACTACTTTTCCTTCCTGTTTTTGCTCAACCTCTTTTGATCCCCACATGAACTTAAGTTTGGAAGGGAAAATGTTTTTAGATCTTGCAATACGAAGGTACTCGTTAACTTTAGCTGTATCAGCTTTTGAGTATGCACGGCCTAATACAGGGCCTTCGCCGTATTGCTTTGGCTGCCCTTTTTCATCAAACTCAATGTTTGGTTTTAATGGAGAGTACATTGAATACAATGGGTAGCGCTTCAAAAAGTTCTTCATTGCTGTATCCTGCGGATTTACAGTAGCAGTGGCCGCTGCTTTGGAAGCAGAATCAATTTTAGCGATTGAATCTGAAGGAGATTTTGTTTTTAAGGTGTCAGAGGGAATTAAAGTATTACTTGCCTTAGCCGTTGTATCTTGTTTTTGAATATTAACAAGGCTTTCAGGGAATAATGCAGTTCTTATTGCGTAGTTAGCTTTGTCCATTAAAGGAGCAATCTCAGCGTTCTCGTATGTTTCCCAGAACTCAAGATTTGCAGTTCCCTGCAATAATTCGCGCACACGGGCTTTGTCTTTTACTCCCGGTAATTCAACAAGGATGCGTCCGCTTGCTTCAAGTTTCTGAATGTTTGGCTGTGTTACACCAAAACGGTCGATACGGCTACGGAATGTTTTCTCAGCATTTGAAATAGCTTCGTTAACGCGCTCGCGGATAAAACGCATTACTTCTTCATTTGAAGAGTTATAGCTGATCTTGCTTTTGTTTTCGATGCTTTGGAATAACGGGGCTAAACGACCATTTCCATTGGTTACCCTTTTATATGTTTTCTCAAATAAGGTTAGAAAATCATCGTTGTTGTTTACACCAAGGTTTTTCTGGGTTTCGGCAAGAGCCTGGTTAAATGCAGGATCCGGGTTGTTGTTGCTTAGGTTTTTAATAATGTCCATTACCGAAACCTCAAGCGTTACGTTCATACCACCACGCAAGTCAAGACCTAAATTGATCTCGTTCTTTTTACATTCTTCGTAGGTGTATTCAGCAATCAGGATATCGTAAACCGGAATCTTTTTCATTGAGTCCAGGTAGCGATCGCTCACATAGCTCTTTAACGCATCAAGATAACTCTTTTCTTTTGAGGTATTTCCTTTACCAAATTCCTTTGCAGTTGCCAATACTTTGGCCGAACTGGTATAATTCTCGGCGTATTCAGCCGCATCACCTTCAACACCACGGGTTACCCAGGTAAATGATAAATAAAAAATACACGCCAGAGTAAGTAAAATGGCAAATATTTTAATAGCACCTTTGTTTTGCATAATCTAATTTCTACAGTAGTTTTTTTTAATTAAGGGTGCAAATATATCATTTTACCATATAATCGCCAATTTTTACAATAAAAAGTTGATTCAGAGTAAATTGTATCCGAAATAGGAACCATCGTAACACACTTTTTAATGCCTATTTTTGCGCAATGAATTATTCAAAATTAATCCGGCAATTTTTTGGTATTCTCATCACCATAATGTTGGTTTCATGTGATAAACATTCAATCGGACTTCCGGCAGAAAAGCCATTGGATTTAAAAATAGAATACCGTGTGGATGGCGGTATGAGTGACTATAAGGTTAACATTCTTGTTCACCATGATAGCTGCACTTATTACAAAAGAGAAAATGGTCAGATAATGAATAAAGTTTTTGTCTTATCCTCTGATGAGACGAATTCAATTTACAATCTTTTAAAGAAAAATAATTTTGATAATATATCTTTTAACCAGGAAAAAGGAACAGTTTACGACAGAGGTGGAATTACTGTTTCTGTTTCGTGTGATAAAAAATCCATAATAGTGAGCGATGCGCAAAGTAATTTTGTGAAGGAGGAATGGTATGAAAAATGGCGTATGGTTACAGATGGAATCGATAATATAATTCGCAAGAAAATTGAAGTAATCTGATCCGGCAAGTGATTAAAAATGCTTGTTTATTCAGTATTACGTATGTAATTTCAATACAGATTTTTTAAAAAGAAAAAGTCCGGTATTTAACCGGACTTTTTAGTGCCCACAGGGAGACTCGAACTCCCAAGGATGAATCCAACGGCTTCTGAGACCGCAACGTTTACCAATTTCGCCATGTGGGCGTTATGTAAAGATACGTATTACCAGGTTTTTGAGCATCGTATCTTAAACAAAAAAAGCAAAACTTTCGCTTTGCTTTTCTGTGCGGATGAAGGGACTCGAACCCCCACGCCGTGAAGCGCCAGATCCTAAGTCTGGTGCGGCTACCAATTACGCCACATCCGCGTATCCTTTTAAAAAAGGAACACAAAAATACGTATTTTTTTAATTCAAATAAAATTTATTTTCTCTGACAAAAGAAAGATCAAAATAACTTAGTGGTGAACAATAATTTTTGAATTGTAGACTGAATTCCCTGTTCTGATATTCAACAAGTAAATCCCCTCCTGCAGGTCTTTAATATTCAATCCTGCCACGCTGGAGTCAGAGTGTTTTTGAGCTTTCACAACTTTACCTGTCATATCGTAAAGTAAGATTTCCACCAGATCATTTTTTTGATCCATCATTACAAACACCTGTTCAGAAGCAGGATTTGGATAAATTACTATTTGTTTTGGACCCGAAATCTCCTTCACCGAAACTACCTCTCCGTTCGCGGTAAGTTTTTCCTGAACAGCGTTCAAAACATCGCGCTTTGTATTATCAGTATTGTATTCTGCAACAAAAGCAACAATATAAATATTATCAGCATTGTATTTACTTACTCCGTTAGTTGAAGTTGGGATGGTTAATGTAAACGTCTGCTGATACGATTGTCCCTGTGTTCCCCCGGTTTGCGGAATAACTCCTGAACTTCCGAAAGAGCCATCAAAAGAATGAACAAGAACGTTTTGATGCCTGAACTGATAGGCGTTTAAAACCCATGCGTTATTTGCAGATGAATAATAACCCTCTTGAAAATACGGCGACCATGGAACATTGTAGTAATTGCTTAACTGGTTAAATCCGTTAATTGAGGTGTCGGTGGTTTGTCCATGAACATTTTTCTCAATCAGGTATGCGTTCAGTCTGTAATCTCCAATAACTTCTCCAATAAAATCGGCGTTAACTGTAAATGAAAGATCACGTGTGCCTGTGTTGTACGTTTTATTAATAATAGTCACACTCGCCGGTGTAACTGAATTTAACCTGTTTTGAATTTTATTTGAATAGTAAGGCCGCGTTACTGCGCTGCTCATAAGCGAATCGTTATAAACACGATCAATAAGAGCACTTGCATATTGTTTTTTGTAAGCGTTTAATAATCCAAGCGAATTTGTTTCTTTCAATGAGTCATTATCGTGAACATTAACCACAATTAAAGAGGAAGATTCCAAAGCTTTTAATTTCTCCTGTGCGTCAACGCTTTCCCCGTTGTTAGTACTTACAAACTGTTCTACCAACACTGTTTTTAAAGGTGCAGTGTTTTGCACTGTAACGTTTATTTTAATGGTGTCGTTACTTAAATTCTGATCAGCTTGTCCGTTCGGTGAAGTAGCCCATGCTTTTAGAGGGTAATTGCCAGCAGATGAGAATGAATAACCTAAACCAAAACTTACTTTTGCTGCTTGTTCATATGCTAATCCGTTGCTGAATGTAAAAGTTTGTGTTACGGGGGATGAAGTTCCATATTGATAATTTAACGTAACCGAATTAATAGTTGCTGCTCCCTTGTTCGTGTATGTAGCGCCTACGGTATGTGTTGTATTGATTAGGATATATTTATCAGTTTTGATTGCAGCAGTTTGTCCGTCGAGGTTTGAAGATAATGTTAGTACTTCAATATCATCAATCCATAGTTGAAACATGTTTGCTGAATTATTTCTGAATGCAAAACGCAGCGTTTGTCCGGCAAATGCTGAAAGGTTCACTGAGCGTCTTGTCCAGCCATTGTTTTCAGATGTGATCGTAAGCAGTTTGTCTGCAACGCTAAAATCCGCGGCTGTTAGTGTTCCGGTTTTATTAGTGCCGTATACTTCATATCCATCAGGGTATGAGGCATCCGGGCTTTTAGCCAGCCAGGTTAAAACAGTATTTGCCTGAATGTTGCTGACAGGTGGTGTGATGATCCAGCGGTTTGAAGTAAGAGAAGAATCCAGCCAGCTTGTGCTCACTAAAAAAGTGTCATTCTCAATCGAATTATAAACTACTGCCCAGCCAGTGGTTTTTAATGAAGTAACATTAAACGGACTGTTATTGGCTGAAGCGTTATTATTATGGCTGTCGTTAATTAAACTAAATCCTGATGGAGCAGTGGTGTATTGCGTAACGTTAGTTCCGGATGTAAAAGTTTGCAGTGTGAGGTTGTTGAAATTATTGCTGTAAACGCTTTGAGCTTTAATATTTCCAAGGCATATTAAAGTAGCGAAAAATAAAATAAAATTCTTTTTCATTTCTGTTCAATCATTATTCTGTCGGTTCCGTCAAAGCGTGGGGCTTGTATGCTCAACACCTTTAACGGTTGTTTGCCCGTATTCTTCACTGAGTGGATTGTGTTTTTGGGAATAAAAATAACATCACCCTTTTTAATTGTAAATGTTTTATCACCCAGATGCATTATAGCTTCTCCCTCAACAACTATAACGTGTTCGCTGTGGTTTAAATGCTTGTGGGATTTTACCTCTTTTTTAATTACAATGCAAAAGCTGCTTGCAAGGCTATCGCCAAAAAGAACTTTGTTATAAATATTCTCAGTAGCAGATTTGTTACCAATAGTGTCCGTACTAACGGTTTGTGACTTACCGAAAAAAGTTGTAGTTAAAAATATTATAAGAACAAGTGTTCTCATTATTTTTTAACCGGCGTTGGCACTATGTTTTGAACGGGTGCCTGTCCCAGCATTTGCGGCGTAATCATTGGTAAAACGCGTTTCACTTCCTGGTAATTCGGGTTTAACTGAAGTGCGCGTTCCCAGCATTGTTTTGCTTTCGCGTATTTTTGCTGGTTAAAGTAAGCGCCTCCTAAATTGTACCATCCTTCAGGATTGTATGGATCAAGAATTGTACATTTATTGTATTCAATTGCAGCCTGAGCCATGTTGCCCTGGTTAAACGCGGTTGCGCCACGGTTCTTCAGGTCATTATAATAAACAATGTAATAGTTACGCAGGTAAGGATTGTTTGGATACAAACGTTCTGCAAGTTTCCAGTAATATAAAGCCTCAAAATCTTTGCGCAATTTAAAGTGGGCTAAACCAAGGTTCAGGTAACCATTTACGTAACGCGGGTGAAGTTCAATTGCATGCTTAAGGAATCCAATTCCCTTGTATAACGCTGCTTCCCGCTTATCCTTATAACCTCCGGCCTTTACTTCTTCATCAGTTATTTTCAGTGTTCCGTTATAATCATTAAAGCGTGTAGAATCCTGACCAGGAACGTTAATTCCTGTTACCTCTTTGGTATCTGCAAGGTCAACCCAACGCGCACCGGCATTACCAAGTACAAGAACCGAATTTGGCATAGTCTTTACATCCTTTAAAAATAATGTAACATCATTCTTCCAGTCCCAGTTACGCTCCCATGTTTTGCAACCGAATAAAAAACCTACTACCAACACAAAAGCGTATAAGGCAACCCGACTTATATTGAATGAAACTGAAGAAAGTTTTTCAAGTCCTTTCAGTATCAGGTAAGCCGCTGCAATACTAAAGCCTATTGATGAATGGAAGATCAAACGTTCGCCCATTGTAGCCCCAATGTCCATTAATACGTTACCGATCATTAAAGCAAACATAATGTATGTCATTAACGCGAATCCAAGAACATGTTTCTTAAGTGTATAATAAATGGCTGCAATCACCATTCCAACATGTATTACCAATGATAATAAGAAATCCCAGCTTGTGAAATGACGGTATTCAATTGTATTGTAAGAGTAATCGGATGATAATGGATGAGGGAATATTTGTAACCAAAGGTATTTTAAGAGTACATAACCTTTAGTTGCAAAACGTTCTTCTCCATCGGCCAATAAGTATGGATTATTTAATATCTCAGTATCAGGAACACCAGGTTTTAATTTCACAGCCACCAAACGCATGGCGAGATAAAACAGCATTACAAAATAAAACCAGCTCATTAGCATCTGAAAATTCTTCTTTTTATTGGCCCCCATCAAAAAGATTCCAACAAGAATAAACACAAATGGGAATAGCCAGAAAGACTTGATAGGTTTTGAATCAGGCTTGGCGTGCATGTCAAAATCTCTCTTCAAATAAAGCATCACTGCGGCGCAGATTACAAACGTAATTCCAATTCGTAAAGTTTGTTTGAATTCAGGAGTACTGAAAAATGTTTTAATATCAAAATCGTTCTCTGTGAAAGTATAAACCGCAAGAGGAACAAGGAACAGGAGCATTATAGCATATTCTTTTGACAACAAGGCAAGCAGGAACATGATAGAGGCCCATACCAGATCTTTTGTTTTCTTTGTCTCAAGGAATTTAAAAGAGTAGAGGAAGGTAAGTGAAACAAATATCAGCGAAAAAATCTCGTCGCGGCTCTTTACGTTTGCTATCGCTTCTGAGTGGATTGGATGCATTGTAAAGATCAATGCTGAAAGAAACGCGAGGTCCTGATTGTTTCTGAAAAAATATCTTGAGAAAACCAGGTAAAGGAACATGCAGCCCAAAGCAAATGTCCAGATGTTGTTAAAGTGACGAACCTTTGCGCCGTATACCTGGCAGTCAACTTCATTAAACACCCCGTCAACATTAAGGTCTTCATCAAATTCGTTTTTAAAGTTCTTGTTTAAATCCCAGCACTGATAACATTCGTTTGGCTGAACAGTATTATCACCGTTCAAATCAACGTAATCATTGTATTCGTAATTGGTTTCAGGCCTTCCGCATGGTGTTGTATAGGTTACCTTTTCTTTATCAATTACACCATTTTTATTCGAATCCTCAGCTTTAAAGTAAAGTCCTGTCCGGTATGGCCCAATAAATTGCTGTTCTATGGCAAAGCTTACAACAGAAAGCGGACGGTAACGACCTCCAGCGAGCTGATCGGTTGCGCACATGCGGCGGTAAAAACTTTCGTAGGCATCTCTGGTTAAAATGTCTTTTACTCCCCTGAACCCTTTGATAACATGGTCGTTCTGGTGAATAATAATACCATCGTCAAGCGCGTACTCACCATTAATTGAAGTAATATAAAATGTAAAACCCACAATGCCGATGATAATCATAGCCATTTTGTGGGTTAAAAAAGTAAAGTACTTAAATTTTTGTGTTAGCTCCGGAAAAGTTGGTTGTTTTAACGCTTTTGTAGGTTGTGCCATAATGAAAAAATATCTGCCAATGTACAAATATAACCCCAATTTAAAGCCAAAAAATATAAAATTACCCATATTTTCACATTATTTTTCTTAATTTGCTTCGATACATGTTCAAACAAAAAACATCCGGGCTAGTCTTATTTATAAGTCTTTTTTTTATCATCAGCTCGTTTGTTGTTAATAGCTTTTTTTCGGATTCTTTAATTGGGGTTGCAAAAAAATCCGGTGTAAGAATTGAAGAAAAATTAAGCTTGTGTAAAAGCTCGGCTCTTAATCTTCTGAAATTAAAAAACTCATCCGGCAACCAGAAATTTTATACTCTTTTTGATGAGGAAAAAATTGGCGTGTATTTATTTGATAAGGATAGCCTGGTGTTTTGGAACAATGCGCGTTATCCTGTGAGTAATGAGCTGCGTATGGCATCTATGGAAGAAGGCATTGTTAAATTTAAACACGGTTACTATCTCTGTGCAAAGGCAGTAGCAAATAATTTTACTGCCTACGCTATATGTCTTGTAAAACCTATTTATGATCTTCAGAATAATTATCTTAAGAATGATTTTCGCGACTGGACTGGTATTCCGGAGCGGGTTGAATTAAGTGAAGTTAAAGGAACCCAGACTGATGTAACTGTAAATGGTGTTACGGCCTTTTCAATTAAAGGCGAAGACGAAACATATTTTAATAAAACGGCAAGCACTATTTGCGCATTCGTTTTCTTATACGGATTCATAGGCCTCCTGTTTTCGCTTCTCATTTATTTAAAACGAAACAATTCATGGCTGAGTTTTCTTATTGTTTTAGTTCCCCTCATTCTCATTAAAATTCTTATCGCAAAAAAAACTGACCTGCTTTTCAATACGTTTTTATACGATGTAAGGTTGTTTAGTAATGCCGATTCTGTACTAAATTATTATCTGGCAGATGTTGTTTTCAACGCGGTAGCGCTGTTATTCGTTTCGGTAGGCCTGCATATAAAATTAGTCAGCGTAAATAACAAAAAAGAAAAAGTTCTACAGATTGTGCTTCTGTTGCTCATGATCTTTTTAATCAGCATGCAGTTTAACCATGCGGTTAAAAGTCTGGTTAATAATTCTACGTTGTCATTTGACTTTTTAAGTGTGTTCAATATTAAGGTGCCAGGAATTGTGGCCATGTTAAGCCTTGTGCTCACAGCCTTGGCGTTGTTTGTTGTTTTGCGAAGACTCTGTTATTTTTTTACAGGAAGTGTTGCAGGTTTATTTCTTTTACTTTCATTTATGGCAGTCATTTGCTTTATGCTGCATTATATTAGTCCTTCCGGCACTTTCCTGCAGAGCTTTTGGCCTTTGTTGTTTACACTTGCATTACAACTTCTTATCAAATATAATTTTCAGAGATCTTCCCTGGCTCTTGGTTTACTGGTATTCATAATGTCAGCAATTACTTCGGGCTTATTAAATTATTACATCAGTAAAAATCAAAAACAAGATCTTCAGTTTCTTGCCGATAAACTCAGTGAAAGGCAGGATGCCATGCTTGAAAGCGAATTTGTTGGCATTCCGGAAAAAATAAAACAGGATAATAAGCTAAGGGCGCTAATGAATATTCTGCCTTATACCGACAAGGAAATCCAACTTAGCCTGAAACAAAAATTTTTTAGTGGTTATTTTAACCGCTACAATATTGATTTTTCAATGTTTGATAAAGACTGTAAGCCGCTTCTTTCTAGCTCACAGCCGGTGTTATTGAATGAAGGTTTTTTTGAGGATCAGATAAAATTCTATTCAGATTCAACATACACTCCTGAGCTTTTTTTCGTTGAAAAATTTAGAAAGAATTCGCGCTACATTGGTAAAATAGATATAGATGATAAAAAATTATATGTATTGCTTGAACCAAAACAGTTCGAAGAGCTGGGAAGCTTTCCCGATCTGTTGCTTGATGAATCACAGCAAAAAGGTAAGTTAAAGAGTTTCAGTTACGCGGTTTATCGCTCGGGGCAAAACACAAACCGTTATGGTGATTTTAATTATCCTTATTATTTGAGTGATTCCGTTACTCTGGCGAGGTCAAATGCAGACTATGAACATCACTATTTTTCTTCTGATGAATCTACCAATATCATTATCAGCAACAAGTCTAAGCGTTTAAATTATTTCTTTACTTATAACTCTTATCTTTTTCTGTTCTTTTCTGTAATTTGTTTTTTGTGTTATTATTCGTACGCTACTTTTTTTACAAATCATTTAAAAAGCCCTTCGTTAACACGACGTATTCAAACTATCATCATCGTGCTTTTGCTACTTGCCATGTCGGCTGTGGGTATTATTTCCGGTAATCTTGTATCGCGTCAGTTTGAAACCGATAACGTAAAGCAGCTGCATGAAAAAACGCAAACCATTATTAACGAACTTAATGCACAGTTTAAACCTGAAGAATTATTTTCGCCGGTGCAGAGGGAACTTGTGAATTTGAAATTAAAAGAACTGGCCCATTTATTCAGTACCGATATCAGTTTATTTAACGGCAGTGGTAAACTTTATAACACCAGCCAGTCGCAGTTGTATGACAAGGGCCTGGCCGCTGAAGTGGCTAATCCAGATGCGTTCTTTAGCTTAAAGCAAAATGAAGTATCGGTTGTAAACAAAACCGAAAAAGCGGGGACATTAAATTATCTCTCGCTTTATACACCAGTGTTTAGTGGAAATAATGAGCTTGTAGGTTTTGTTAACCTTCCTTACTTCGCTAAGCAAAGCGATCTTGTTACAGAATTGTCAGGCATTATAAGCGCGCTTATTAATGTGTATGTAATATTATTTGTTATCAGTATCCTGGCGGGTTTAATCCTGGCGGGTTATATTACCAAGCCTCTGCGTTTAATCAAGCAGCAGATCTCAAACATTACACTTGGTAAACAAAATGAAACCATTAACTGGAAGAGTAATGATGAGGTAGGGAAGTTGGTTAATGAATATAATAACATGTTGCTGAAGCTTGAAAACAGTGCCAATCTATTAGCGCAAAGTGAACGCGAGAGCGCCTGGCGAGAAATGGCAAGGCAGGTGGCGCATGAGATTAAGAATCCGCTCACGCCAATGAAATTAAACCTTCAATACTTACAGCATTTAAGAAAAAATAATGCCGATGATTTTGATGAGAAGTTTGAAAGAGCGAGTACAAGCATTATTGAACAAATAGACGCGCTCGCAACCATTGCCACGGAGTTCAGTAATTTTGCGAAACTTCCTGGCACTCATCTTGAAAAAATAAGTCTGCTGGATATAATCCATTCGTCGGTGAATTTGTTTGAAAAGGAAACCCGGCGACCAGTTATTATAGATATTCCTGCTACTGAATTAAATGTATTGGGAGATAAGGAACAGGCCCTACGCGTTTTCAATAACATTATTAAAAATGCCATTCAGGCAACCGAGGACACACAGAATCCTGAGATAAAAATTACTCTTGAGGAGACGGAAGAAAATTATATTATAAAAGTAAGCGATAATGGCTGCGGCATTCCTTTACACATGCGCGAACGAATTTTTGAACCTAACTTCACAACCAAATCTACCGGCTCAGGATTAGGACTGGCTATGGTAAAAAGCATCATTACCAATTTCGGTGGTAGTATTAGTTTTGAATCTGAAGAAGGAAAAGGAACTACTTTCTATATTACATTTAAAAAAGCTACTTAATTAATGGCCAGGCTGGATAAAATTTAAAGGTGGTTGTGTTGGCATTCTCAAACTTAACGTAAAGCTGATTGGTAAACTTGTGGGTTTCAATAAAATAAATTTAAGGGGAAGGGAAGGTTTCGGTTTTATTTAAAAATAAAAAGCCTGGTATAAGATTTTCCTATTAAGATACATGATTAAAAAGGAAAAAGCAGGTAGAGATATAGCCTCGGTAATTGCGGTAACTTTTTATCTGGTCTTTTACTGCATTTTGTTGCAATATAAGGTTACAAGGGATATTGCATTGGTTATGCTGGGATTAGCTCCCTTTGTTCTGGTATGGATGGTTTACACCGTGTTAAAGCACGGAAAATATAATGGCCCCGATTTGGGAAATGAGGAGTTTGGTTACCAGGATAAGAATAAAGATGAACTGGATCTGTTTTAGATGAGTTAATAATTGAAATTGTTTAAAAATCATGTCTTATTCGTCATGTTCATCCTCCTCTTCATTCTCAGCTTTTGCAGGATTTAACTGATAATCTTTTCTGATTTCCGGATGACGGATTTCTCCTCCTGTTCTTCCGGTTTGTCTAGCGAAAAACATAACAACAGCGCTAAACAGAATAGTTACATAAACAATAATATTTGAGTAGGATTTCTTTTTCAAATTAATCCATAATCCTATTAGTGAAACTGCTCCTAAAATGTATGATAACAATGCAAAAGTTTCAGAGGCTTCTTCATGTGTGTGAATAAATTCCTCGCTTATTCCTTCTATATTTTCAACAATCTCTTCAGCGCCTTCCCCTGTTTCTGATGCAGGAAAAGTGAATATCGCTCCGGTAATGAAAATCATGTAAGCTGTTCGCTTAACAATTTCAGATTTAAAGATTATTCCAACCAACATCACCGCAACTCCAACAAAAGGAATTATAATTGGCAGGTGATTTAATAATAAGTGATAATGCGCCTGATTCATATTTATTTGATTTAGGTTTATATTTCATCATGCAATAGATATGCCTATTATTTTACCAATCCCAAAAGTAATTGCCGCGGCTGCTAATCCAAACAGTACTTGTCTTAATCCCGATGACCATACGCTTTTTCCCGTAAATAATGTAATGCTTGCGCCAATAAAAAATAACCCTGCTGCGCTTAATATTGTGCTGAGAATGATTGCATTAATTCCTCCAGAGAAGAAAAAAGGAATTACCGGAATAATAGCGCCTGTGGCAAACAGTACAAAAGATGTAACGGCTGCTTCCATCGCCGAACCTTTTAAATCTTCTGCGTTAATGCCTAATTCTTCTTTAACAAGTATTTCGTGCGCATGACTTTTATTAGAGATAACCTCTCTTGCCATAATCCGGGCCTGCTCCTGAGGAATACCCTTTGAAGCATAAATCAAGGCTAACTCCTTTTCTTCGCCTTCCGGATTTATTTCAATTTCTTCTAATTCCAGTTGCATTTGATTTTCGTATAGTTCCTGCGAGCTTTTTACCGAAATCCATTCCCCCAGGGCCATAGATAAGGCTCCTGCTAAAAGCCCGGCAAGTCCTGCAAGTAAAACTCCGCTTTGGTTGCTTGCGGCGCCGGCAACTCCCATTACTAAACTAAAATTTGAAACTAATCCGTCGTTTCCGCCTAATACCGCGGCTCTTAAGGCATTACCGCCAACCGAGCGGTGACGTTTTTCAAAACGTGCCAGATTTGATCCTGAAATTTTAGTGCTTTCGCTTAAAATATTTTTTAAAATGGTTACATGTGCGGTGTCTGAAACAGAACCACGTGTTTTAGTTTTTTGTCGCGAATTAACTATTGAATTGGAAATGCTTTTTTCGGTTTCCAATAACACGCCTAAAACATAATCGTAGCCAAATACTTTGCCTATTGCCTTAAGAATTTTTGCTCTTTTGGAAGGCTGGGATAACAACGAAGGATCAAGATTATTATTCTTCAAAAAAGCTATGGCATGGCCACGCTCAATTTCGCTAAGTTGCCTGAACACAGCAGCTACATTTTCGTCTTTCTCATTTTCTGCAAGCACTCCGTAAAGAAAACTTGCATCTATTTCCGTTTGTATGTTTTTTGTACTAACCATTCGCGGCCCTCGATTAAATCAGGCAATCCTAATGTACTCTGTAAATCTGATAAATTAGAAGGACTTTTATCAGGCCCCCCATCATTTGTGTGATCAACTAAATCATAAAATTGTATACCATACCATCAGGTGGATAATTTTTAGGATGAAGATTTACCAAAATCTAAACTCTTAACCTAAAGCAAGACACCAGCCTTCGCATTTTTAAATGCGGCAAAGTGTTTGCTAATGGTTTTTTGAGGTGGACTTGTCCAAAATTTTCCAAATAAGTTCGACAAATCTTGTGTTTTCTTTGATTAATTATCTAAACTTTTTCAGATCTTATTTAGAATGGTTATAAATTACATCTTGTGTTAAAAAAAATAAAAAAAAGCGACTTTAGTTCTTAATCTTCTGTTAAATTTGCCATCGTTTATTGTCATTAATTTGTCATATAAACAGCGTAATCACACAAGATTTTTTCTCATTTTAATATGAAAAACCACATATCCAGAACTACTGTAAAAGCCCTGATAACAGCGATTTTCACAGTTTTTGCTTTCACTTCACCAATTTTAGCGCAGGACGGTGCCAAACTATTCAAACAGAATTGTGCTACCTGTCACGCGTCACACACTGATCAAAAGCTAACCGGCCCTGGTCTTAAAGGCATTTTTGACCGCGCTCCTAAAGGCGACTGGTTAAAGCGCTGGATTCTTAACAACGAAAAGCTTATTAAGAGCGGTGACGCTTATGCTAATAAGATTTTCCTCGACAACAACAAGGCTGGTATGAGTGTGTTCGAAGGGCAGCTTAGTGATAAGGATGTAGATGCTATTATCGCATTCTTACAGGCTCCACCTCCTGCTGAACCGGGCAAAACACCTGCTGCTCCCGGTGCTACTGGCGAAGTGGTTAAGGAAGAAGGTGGAAAAGTTGATACTCTTTACCTGATTCTTGGAACAATTGTTATTCTTGCAATACTTATCGGCGCTTTCCGCAGTGTTCGTACCTCTCTTCAAAATTCAGTTAACCGTTCAAAAGGTGAGGCTGAAGTTCCTGAGGTTACTTTCTGGCAGGAAGTTAAGGGCTGGATGTCGGGTCACCGTCGTCTTGTTGGTGTGTTTGTGATTATCATTGGATTCATTGGTATGAAATCATGCTGGGATGCTTGCTATGATATCGGTGTTTATTACGATTGGAAAACTCAGAAAGGTTACAATCCTGAACAACCAATTAAATTCTCTCACAAACTTCACGCTGGAGATAATGAAATCCCTTGCCAGTACTGTCATAACTCTGTTGAAAAATCACGCCATGCTGGTATTCCTACTGTAAATGTTTGTATGAATTGTCATAAGGGAATTTCAAAAGGCCCTCAATACGGTGAAACTGAAATTGCAAAGATTTACAATGCGGCTGGTTTCGATCCTAAAACAATGTCTTACGATAAATCAAAAGAAAATCCTCTTAGCTGGATCAAAGTTCATAATCTTCCTGATCATGTTTACTTTAACCACTCACAACACGTTGTTGTTGGTAAGATTGAGTGCGCTACCTGCCATGGAGATGTAAAATCGATGACTGTAGCCGAGCAAAAAGCTCCTTTAACAATGAAGTGGTGTATTGAATGTCACCGCAAAACAGAAGTGGCTATGCAGGGTAACGCATATTATGACCGCCTTCACAAAGCATTAAAAGAGAAGTATGCCGGACAGTACAATGTAAAGTTCACTGTAGAAAAGATCGGTGGTCTTGAATGTGCTAAATGTCACTATTAATTAATAAGAAACTTTAAGAATATATAAACGTAATGTCTATGTCAAAAAAATACTGGAGAGGCCTATCGGAACTACACAATAGCCCCGAGTTTCAAGAGCAGCATAAGAATGAGTTTGCTGAACCTCTTCCAATGGATGAGTTGTTAAGTAACGACGATGCCGAAAAAGGCGGCACTTCACGTCGTGATTTCTTAAAAGTAATGGGTTTCTCAACTGCCGCTGTAGCCTTAGCTGCCTGCGAAACGCCGGTTGTTAAATCAATTCCTTATCTGGTAAAACCTGAAGAGGTTACACCTGGTGTGGCTAACTTTTATGCTAGTACTTTTTATGACGGACATGATTATTCTGCTATCCTGGTAAAAACCCGCGAAGGCCGTCCTATCAAAATAGAGGGTAACGACCTTAATGGTTTGTCGCATAGTGGTACAAACGCGCGCGTTCAGGCTTCAGTATTAAGTTTATATGACGGAGCGCGTTTACGTGGTCCTCAGGTAAAAGGGAAAGAATCTACATGGAAAACAGCTGATGATGCTGTTAAAGCAGCTTTAGCAAGCGGCGGCGCTATCAGGATTCTTACTTCAACAATTATTAGCCCATCTACAAAGGCTGTTATCGCTGAGTTCATATCAAAATATCCAAATGCTAAACATGTTACTTACGATGCAATTTCTTATAACGCTTTAACCAAAGCCAATAAGAACGTGTTTGGTAAATCTGTTGTTTCTTCTTATAACTTCAGTAAGGCTAATGTTGTTGTAGGTATTGCCTGCGACTTTTTAGGTAACTGGATCGATGGCGAAGAGTTTTCAAAACAGTTTGCGCAAACCCGCAAGGTGAGTAAGGCAAACCCTGAAATGAGTCAACACTTCCATTTCGAAAGCACCATGTCGTTAACTGGCGCTAACGCTGATTATCGCTACATGGTTAAGCCAAGTGAACTGGGTAAAGTAACTGCTGCTCTCTTTAATGAAGTTGCTGGCGCCACCGGCAATGCTAAAGTTTCTGCTGACGAAAAAATCAGTAACGGCGACGCTGTTAAAGCAATTAAAACTGCTGCCGCTAAACTTGTTGCTAACAAAGGTAAATCTCTTGTTGTTTCGGGTGTTAATGATGAGGGTATCCAAACGCTCATCAACGGAATCAACAAAATGCTGGATAATTACGGTAAAACTGTTGATGTAGAAAATCATTTAAACTTCAAGCAAAGTGATGATAAAGCCTTTGCCGAACTGGTTTCTGATATGAGTGGTGGTAAAGTAAGCGTATTAATGACATACAACTGTAACCCGGTTTATACAACACCAGGTTCATTAAAATTTGCCGACGCTTATAAGAAGGTTGCTACAAAAGTTTCTTTCGCACAGATACTTGATGAAACAGCTTCTGTTTCTGATATTGTTTGCCCTGACCATCATTACCTGGAGTCATGGGGAGATGCAAATCCAAAAGTTGGTGTGTTTACTTTACAACAACCAACTATCAATCCTATTTTCGCTCAGCCTCGTCATGAAGGAACACGTCAGTTTCAGGATTCGTTACTGAAATGGGCAGGAGTAAAAACAGATTATTTAACTTATTTACAAGGCTACTGGAATAACCGTATATTCCCTAACCAGGGCAAATTCATGGATTTTGCAACGTTTTGGGCTAACGCTCTGCATGATGGTGCAGTAAAAGTTGCAGTTCATAAAAACATACCGGCAGTTGAAGCCCCATTGGCTACTGATTCAGCGGGTAAGCCTTTAATGGCAGGTGTTGCAGCTGCAATCACCAGCGCTGTTGATTCATTAAAAGCCGCTGTAGTAGAAAAACCAACCGAAAAGAAAGAAGAAGCTGCACCTGCAGTTACAGATAATCTTCCAACACCTGATTATAATAAAGCAGCCTCAATGGCAACTGGTTTAAAAGCCGGTAACATTGAATTGTTTGTGTATGAAAAAATTGGAATGGGTAATGGTGCTTACGCTAATAACCCATGGTTAATGGAGTTCCCAGATCCTATCTCTAAAGTAACCTGGGATAACTACATTACAATGAGTCCGGTTGATGTTAAAGCAATGGGTCTGAATGAAATGTTACGTCAGGATATCGAAGGCTCTATTGTTGAGTTAACTGTTAATGGAACGACAATCGAAATTCCAGTTTATCCTCAGCCGGGTCAGGCTCCAGGTTCAATAGGTCTGGCATTAGGTTACGGGCATGTTATGGAGCATTTAAAAGTTTCATTTGGAGTAGGAGCTAACGCATTCCCTTTCCAAACAGTAATTAACGATACTATTCAGCCAATAGTTACTAACGTAAGCGTTAATAAAACCGGTAAAACCCACATGTTTGCTGCAACACAGATTCAGCATACTATTATGGGCCGCGAGGAGTTCCTGCTTCGTGAGGTATCATTAAAAGAATTTAAAGAAAACGATAAAGAATACTGGAACCCTGCTACTGAACTTCCTGTTCATGGTGGAGGTAAAAAACATGTGAGTGAAATCGACCTTTGGGCCGCACATCCACGTCCGGGGCACAAGTGGGGCATGAGCATTGATATGAATCTTTGCTTTGGCTGCGGAGCTTGTGTTATCGCTTGTACTGCAGAAAATAACGTAGCCGTTGTTGGTAAAAAAGAGGTTGCTAAAACTCGTGATATGCACTGGTTGCGTATCGATCGTTACTATAGTTCAGACATGAACAAACATAAAGCTGAAGAAGAACATTTGGGTACAAAGCAAATGTACATTGAAATGGAAAATCCTTCGGCTAATCCTAAGGTTACTTTCCAGCCAATGATGTGTCAGCATTGTAATCATGCTCCTTGCGAAACTGTTTGTCCGGTATTAGCTACCAGTCACAGTACCGAAGGCTTAAACATGATGACCTACAACCGTTGTATTGGTACACGTTACTGCGCTAATAACTGTCCGTTTAAGGTTCGTCGTTTCAACTGGTTCAATTATAACTCAAATGAGTGGTTTGCAGATATTAACCCGGCGCAACAGGAGTTAGGCCGAATGGTTTTAAATCCTGACGTAGTTGTACGTAGCCGTGGTGTAATGGAAAAATGTTCAATGTGCGTTCAGCGTTTGCAAGCTGGTAAACTTGAAGCTAAAAAAGCTGGTCAGCCATTAAAAGATGGTGCTGTTAAAACTGCTTGTCAGGCTGCTTGTTCAACTGGCGCTATCATTTTTGGAGATGTTAACGATACAGAGTCAAACGTTGCAAAACTTCGTGAAGACGAGAGAACTTATTTCCTTCTTGAAGATGTAGGTGTTAAGCCAACAATGTCTTACATGGTTAAAGTAAGAAACCAGGATGAGCAAATCATCTTCCATGAGGATGAAGCGGTAAAGCACGATAATAAAAAAGACGAACATCACGGAGAGAAACATTCATAATATTTAAGAACAAAATTTAAAAAGATAATATGCACGCAGAATCGGAAATCAGGATACCCCTAATATTAGGTAACAAAAGCTACCGAAATATTAGTGACGATATTATTGCACCTATCGAAGGTAAGGCAGCCCGTGGCTGGTACACTCTTACTACTATTTGCGCCCTTTGTTTTCTTTGGGGAATCGGATGTCTTGCCTATACAATAGGCGTTGGTATCGGAGCCTGGGGAAGTAACAATGGTGTTGACTGGGCATGGGATATCACTAACTTCGTATGGTGGATCGGTATCGGTCACGCTGGTACGCTCATCTCAGCAGTGTTATTATTGTTCCGTCAGAAATGGCGTATGGCAATTAACCGTTCAGCTGAAGCAATGACCATCTTCGCGGTACTTTGTGCTGCTATCTTCGTAACATTGCACACTGGCCGCCCTTGGTTAGATTATATGTTATTCCCGTTACCTAACCAGTTCGGTTCATTATGGCCAAACTTTAACTCACCATTATTGTGGGACGTGTTTGCAGTATCAACTTATGCTACTGTATCCATCGTGTTCTGGTACATCGGTTTAATTCCTGACTTTGGAATGATTCGCGACCGTGTGATTAAACCATGGCAAAAGAAATTCTACGGCCTTCTTTCTTTCGGATGGGGCGGAAGTGCTCGTCACTGGAGTCGTTTCGAAGAAGTATCTTTAGTACTTGCCGGTTTATCAACTCCTCTCGTATTCTCTGTACACTCTATTGTATCCTTTGACTTTGCTACCTCGGTAGTTCCAGGATGGCATACCACTATCTTCCCTCCTTATTTCGTATCTGGTGCAGTATTCTCTGGGTTTGCAATGGTGTTAACCTTAATGTTGGTTGTTCGTAAGATATACAAGCTGGAACATTACGTTACAATTAAGCACATCGAGTACATGAATATTGTAATTATTGTTACGGGTTCAATCGTAGGTGTGGCATATTTAACTGAGTTATTCGTTGCCTGGTATTCAGGTGTTGAGTGGGAACAATACGCGTTCTTAAATCGTGCTACAGGCCCTTTAGCATGGAGTTACTGGATCATGATGTCTTGTAACGTATTATCACCACAATTATTCTGGTTCAAAAAAATCCGTACTTCAATCCTTGCAACATTTATTTTGTCTATCGTTGTAAACATTGGTATGTGGTTTGAGCGTTTCGTAATTATCGTTCCTACATTATGCCGTACCTATTTGCCTTCAACATGGAACACGTATACTCCTTCATTTATTGATATCGGAATCTTCGTTGGAACAATTGGAATGTTTGGAACTTTCTTCCTGCTGTTCTCACGTTACTTCCCTGTAATTGCACAGGCAGAATTGAAAACAATTTTAAAGGCATCTGGTGAAGCTCAGAAAAAGGCTGCTGCTGATCACGGGCATCATTAATTGAAATAGAAAAATAGAATTATAAAATATGGCAACTACTGCAACTAATAAACATATCATTCACGGCGTTTTCGGCGACGAAGAGCCAATGATGGAAGCCTGTAAAAAATTACGAGCTTCAGGTATCCGTATTAAGGATGTATTTACTCCGATGCCGGTTCACGGATTGGATGGAGTAATAGGGCTACCACGTACACGGATAGCTATTACAGCCTTTATTTATGGTATTACCGGAACCGGTTTAGCTACGTTAATGATGTGGTATATGATGATTCATGACTGGCCAAATGATATTGGTGGTAAACCAACATGGGCGTATTATTTTGCAGTACCAGCTTTTATACCAATCACATTTGAAGCAACTGTATTTTGCGCGGCACACGGTATGGCTTTAACATACCTGCTTCGTTGCTGGCTTGTTCCTGGTGCTAAAGCAAAGAACCCTGATCCACGTACAACTGACGATAAATTCCTAATTTATCTTGAGTTAAACGATGAGCAGTCAAAAAAAGCTGAAGAAATATTAAAAGCAAATGGTGCCGAAGAAGTTAACCACAAAGGTACTTTCATTGTTCCACCACAATATGTATTAGAAGAAACACACTAGTATTTTAAAAATGAGAAGACATTATAAAACCATAAAGTTTGCTTTTGCCACCGCCTTAACTGGTTTGGTACTTGCAGGTTTTACATCTTGCGGTAAAAGAGACGAAAACAGTCCGGGTGTTGAATTTATGCCTGATATGTATCGCTCACCATCACTTGAATATTACAATACGCATACCGTAGATGGTATAGAAACACAAACTGCGAAACAACCGGTTAATGGAACCGTTGCAAGAGGTTTTTTGCCTTACGCATATGCAAATACTCCTGAAGGATATGAGCAGGCCGGGACTAACCTTAAAAACCCTTTAACTGCTAAGTCTCGTGAGGAGTACGAAAAAGAGGGCGAGGTTATTTATGGTAAATACTGTCTTCATTGTCATGGCGCCACTGGCGCAGGCGATGGTAAAGTTGGTGGAAAATTACCTGGTGCGCCTCCTGCATATAACGGAGCTCTTAAAAATTTACCTGAAGGAAAAATATTCCATTCCATTACTTATGGAAAAGGTTTAATGGGTGCACACAACAACCTGCTAACTCAGGAAGAACGCTGGAAGTTGGTTTACTTCGTACAAAAGTTACAAGGACCTAAAGAAACTGCCGTGGCTGATACAAGCGCTAAAGCAGCAGCTACACCAACAACAGCGGCCGCAAAATAGTTTAATTAAGAATTGAAGACACTATGAATACCGAAAAATTAAATTTTACAGTTCCGTCAAAAGCAAAATTATTCTCTTTTGCCCTTATGGGAGTGGGATTAATTTCTATTGTTTTGATGTTTTTAATGGATAAAGGCAATGATGCAGAACATTATCATGCAGGAACACGTGCATGGAGCAATGTGTTTGCGGGAGCCTTTTTCTTTATGGCCTTATCGCTTGCTGCGGCCTTCTTTTTAGGGTTACAATATGCCGCCGAAGCTGGCTGGGCAACTACAATTAAGCGCGTAATTGAGGCAGTAACTATGTATCTTCCATGGGGACTAAGTATTATGCTGCTTATTTTTGTTATTGGCCAATTTCATGGTCACCATATGTATCACTGGATGGCAGAAGGCATTGCCGACCCGTCAAGTCCGAATTATGATCCGGTAATTGCTGGTAAAATTGGATACTTTGGTATTTTCTGGTGGATCAGAACAATTCTTTACATGGTAGGCTGGTTATGGTTTACATTTAAATTACGCAGAAACTCTCTTGATGCCGATAAATTAGATGTTGACGTTAACAACAGTTACCACTGGAAAAACGTTAAAATCGGTGCGTGGTTCATGGTATTATTTGCTGTTACCTCTTCAACATCTGCATGGGATTGGGTAATGAGTATCGACACACACTGGTTTTCAACTTTATTTGGATGGTATATTTTCTCTGGCATGTGGATTAGTGCAGTTATCACAATTACAATTCTAATTATCTGGTTAAAAAAATTAGGATACCTTGAATTTGTTACAGAAAGCACTATTCACGACATGGGTAAATGGATGTTTGCCATTTCATTCCTTTGGACATACTTATATTTCTCACAATTCATGCTGATTTGGTATTCAGATATTCCTGAAGAGGTTATTTACTTCCAAACCCGCTGGGAGAGCTACAAAGCCTTAATGTGGACTGTTTTATTCGTTAACTTTGCATTCCCAATGATTATGCTTATGAGCCGAGACTGCAAGCGTAATTTCTTCTTCCTGATGTTTGTTGGAACAATTATTTTTGTTGGTCACTATCTGGATGTTATCATGATTGTTATGCCAGGAACTGTTGGTCACAGCTGGACAGGTTTAAGCTGGATGGAATTTGGTACTTTCTTCTTCTTCCTTGGACTATTTATTTTTGTTGTTCTAAATGCGTTGGCTAAGGTGCCGCTTCTTGTTAAAAATCACCCATTCCTGCAGGAAAGTCTTCACCATTCAACCTGATTAAAAAAAGATTTTAGAGTTTATTTGAAAATTAAATTAGCAAACACAAAAAATATATAAAATGAATTTCTTAGTAATATTAGCCATAGTTTTATTAATAATTGCAGGCCATCAATTATTACGAATTATTGAATTAAGCCGTGGCCTGAAAAAGACCACTGAATGGCATGTTACAGATAGCGATAATAATATGATGGGTAAAGCTATGCTAGCTTTCATGGTATTGTTTTTCGGTTTCTTTTTCTGGCAGGTAAATCGCTGGATAGATCGTTCGTTGCCTCCTGCTTCTTCTGAACACGGCGAAAAATACGATCAATTATGGGATGCCAACATGTACCTTATTTCATTTGTATTCCTTGCAACAAACTTCTTTTTATTCTGGCATGCTTATAAATACCGTGGTAACTCAAAAGCGCAGGCTAAGTATTTTGCCCATGATAATCGTCTTGAAATGGTGTGGACAGTTGTTCCGGCGCTTGCTCTTGCCTTTATCATTATCTTTGGATTGAAATATTGGAATGAAATTACAGAACAGTCTGAAGATCCAAATAAAGTTGTTGTTGAATTGTATGCAAAACAGTTTGACTGGACTGCTCGCTACACAGGTAAAGATGGTAAATTAGGCTCTACAGATTACCGTCAAATCAGTGGAGGTAATTCAGTTGGCATGGATACTGCTGATGTTGTTGGATATGATGACTTACTGGTAAAAAACGAATTTCATATTCCCGTAGGTAAAGAAGTTGAATTACAAATTCGCTCACGTGACGTTATACATAGTGTTTATTTACCGCATTTCCGTGCTCAAATGAACGCTGTGCCGGGAATGGTTACTTATTTTAAATTCAAACCTACTAAAACAACAGCTGAAATGAGAAAAGATCCTTACGTTATAAAATTGATGGAAGGTATCAATAAACAAAGAGCTAAAGAAAACAAGGAACCTGTTGAGTTTGATTACACGCTTTTGTGTAATAAAATTTGCGGAGCTTCTCACTATAACATGCAAATGAATCTTATAGTAGAGAGCGAGGCTGATTACAAGGCCTGGTTAGCTAAACAAAAGGCTTTTAAAACTGTTGCTGAAAAAAAATAAAAATAATAAAATATAGATAGATATGGCTTCTGAAAAAAATACTGCACTGGAAACAGAACATTTGTTGCATCATGAACATGTTCACGATCATGATGACCATGAAGAAAGCTTTGTGAGTAAGTACATTTTTAGTATGGATCATAAGGTGATCTCCCGTCAGTTCTTAATTACTGCGGTGGTTATGGCTGTGATCGCAATGACGATGTCTGTTATTTTCCGTATGCAACTTGCATGGCCAGGCGAAAAATTCGCGTTTATTAATGCAATGCTTGGCGACAAGTGGGGTAAAGACGGAATATTGGATCCTAACATGTATCTTGCTCTGGTTACCATTCACGGTACAATCATGGTGTTTTTTGTATTAACAGGTGGATTGAGCGGAACATTTAGTAACCTGCTTATACCATACCAGATTGGTGCGCGTGATATGGCTTCAGGATTCCTGAACATGCTTTCATACTGGTTCTTCTTTATTTCAACCGTTATCATGTGCGGTTCACTTTTTATTGATGATGGACCTGCTTCAGGCGGATGGACAATTTATCCTCCATTATCTGCAATACCAGAAGCAATCCCTGGATCTAAATTGGGTATGACTCTTTGGTTAATGTCAATGACTCTTTTCGTAGTATCATCATTATTAGGAAGCTTAAATTACATTGTAACCATTATCAATTTAAGAACAAAAGGAATGAAAATGACAAGAATGCCTCTTACAATCTGGGCGTTTTTAATCACAGCAATCATTGGTGTGTTGTCATTCCCTGTTTTGGTTTCCTGTGTGTTGTTATTAATTATGGACAGAAGCTTTAATACTTCTTTCTACCTGTCCGATATCTATATTGGAGGTCGTCCATTAGATAATGTGGGTGGTAGCCCGGTTCTATTTGAACACTTATTCTGGTTCTTAGGTCACCCGGAAGTATATATTGTATTATTACCTGCTTTAGGTATTACATCTGAAATCATTGCAACAAACGCGCGTAAGCCAATTTTCGGTTACCGTGCAATGATTGGTTCAATGCTTGCAATTGGATTCCTTTCATTTATCGTATGGGGTCACCACATGTATGTTACAGGTATGAGTCCTTTCTTAGGATCTGTATTCGTGTTCACTACTTTATTAATTGCTATCCCATCTGCGGTTAAGGCCTTTAACTATATTACTACTTTATGGAAAGGTAATATCAGATATACTCCTGCTATGTTGTTCTCAATTGGATTGGTTTCTTCTTTCATCACTGGTGGTGTAACAGGTATCATCCTTGCTGACTCTACTTTGGACATTAATATTCACGATACTTATTTCGTTGTGGCTCACTTCCACATTGTAATGGGATTAAGTGCCATCTTTGGTATGTTTGCCGGAGTTTATCACTGGTTCCCTAAAATGTTCCTGCGCATGATGAACAAAAAACTTGGTTATGTTCACTTCTGGTTAACCTTTATTAGTGCTTATGGTGTATTCTTCCCAATGCACTTCTTAGGACTTGCCGGTGTACCACGTCGTTATTATACAAACAGTAACTTCCCAATGTTTGACAACCTGGTTGATATAAACGAGATTGTTACAATTTCTGCAATTATTGGTGCGCTTGCTCAGGGAGTGTTCTTATTTAACTTCTTCTACAGTATGTTCCGCGGAGAGAAAGCTCCTCAAAATCCATGGAATTCAAATACTTTAGAGTGGACTACTCCAATGGCCAATATTCATGGAAACTGGCCGGGCGAACTTCCTACAGTTCATCGTTGGGCTTATGATTACAGCAAGCCTGGTAAAGAAAAAGACTTTGTGCCACAAACAGTACCTCTCGAAGAGGGAGAGCACGATGGTGGCGGACACTAAAATTAAAAAGACCCTCAATGGAAATTGGGGGTTTTTTGTTTATTGATTGTGCCCTGATTTTACAGACAAGGCGGAGAAGGTTTCTTACAGGATTGTATTAGTAAAAATTATAAGTTCTATTTTTAAGTATGGCAAACAAAGATTTCTTTGATATGGTTTACCAGGTGGTGAGATTAATACCTAAAGGCAGGGTTACCAGCTATGGCGCAATTGCTGCTTATCTGGGCGCTAAAACTTCATCAAGGATTGTTGGGTATGCTATGAATGGCGCGCATCGTGTAAAGCCAAAAGTGCCCGCTCACAGAGTTGTGAATAGGAACGGCTTATTAACCGGCAAACATCACTTTGAAACACCTTATCAGATGCAGGAGTTACTGGAGAAAGAAAAAATTAAAGTAAAGGATGATAAGGTAATAGACTTTAAAATTCTTTTTTGGGACCCTGCAGAAGAGCTTAGTCTTTAATCTGAAATTATTAAATTCTAATTCTGTTAGTCAAGCACCATCAAACTGTTTAAGGATAGCCAAACGCAAATAGGGTGGCTGCAAAATAATTGTTTGTGAAGCAGGCCTTAATGTGTCAGGCGCGGTTGTGGCAAACAATAATGGATTCGAGCGAAAGCTTGTGTGTGTGCACTGGCTGCCAACATTGTGTTATGTTTCAGTGCGCGCTAAACGAAAGCTTCTTGTGGCTTTTGTCTGCCACGGTTATTACGAAGTACTAAGGTTTATTTTTTTGCGGTGCGGTGGCCAAAAGCGGACCGTTAGGCCACCCGTTATTAGGGTAATGGTGGTAAAGTGTGTAGCAAAAAGCAAATGGATTTGCAGCCAGGGTGATGTTAGACCTTTGAAAAGGTTGCCGCAAATTGGTTTGCGTTTTGCTAGCGGAGGCTTACACACAGGTGGAGTATAAAGGTGATATTGTTTTGTTTTATGTGCCACAGGTGTTTACACACAGGAAGGCGGTTAGGGTGTTCATTGAAACTATATGTAGCAAGTGTGCAGGAGTAGATTGTTAAAGTGCAGCACGCAGCTTCAAGTGTGCAGGACGCAGTTGCGAGTGGAGAGATTGCAGTCTGACATCCTGACGGAAATTTTGAATTGAGCACAGAAAAATTGCTCTTGCAGGGCAAAAGATTAAGATTGTGTGAAAATAGATTGCGAGTGTGCAGGGCGCAGCTCCAGTTGTGCAGAATGCAGCTGCGAGTGGAAGGAATGATGTTGCGAGTGGAGAGAAACAGATTGCTGGTTTGTTAAAGAAGATCTGCCATGTATTAAAATGGATTGAAGAAATACAGAAAAATTTATGAAGTGCTTTGCATGTGATTGCTCCCGGAGGGAATGCTTTTGCAATTGCGGACCATGCTTTAGCAAGATGAGAGAAAACGAAAAAAAAAGTCCGGCAGAAATACCGGACTTTTGTGGAGGTGTTTTGGTTTTTGAGAAATTTATTTGGCCTTTTTCCTGGAAACAACCCGTACAAATTTAATGGCGTTAACAGCTGCGAACTGCTGGCTGTTGGCACCATACAGGCTTTTTACATAAGCCTTTACCTTTCTTGCGCGGTCAAGCATACCGGTTTCAGCTGCATAAAAGGTAAGGTTCCTTGCAATCCTGGCAGCATTTAAGTTGGCATAACTGGTATTGGCTGCATTGTTCAGGGCTGTTAGGTTATTGAGCAGGGTTTGTAAATTAAAAATTTGCAGAACTGCTTCGTTGGGGGCATAGCCCGGAGTGGATTGCAGAAGCAGGATGATTTTTGCCAGGTGCTGAAGCCTGTTGTCATAGCTACGTTGGGAAGTTGACTTTGAATTGTCTTCTTCCGGGACGGGTTGAGGATTTGGGATTGCCTGCGTTTGGTTATTGTTTTTTCCTGCATCGGCTTTTGTGAGTTTGCCATCGCCTCTCATTTTTCTTACTAAGTAAACCATATCGTCAACTGTTTGCTTGGGAGCCGCTGTACTTTGTAAAGCTCCAAGCAATTTAGTTGAAAGCTGGTCTAGCGGAGCAAATGCCATTTCCCTGCTGTTGGTTGCATTTTTCCAGCTATTGAAAGTGGTGTTTACCGTTAAGAGGTTAGTGTTTGCGGTAGTGTAAAGAGTAGCCAAAGCCGCTGCGGTTATTGTTGCGTTTCCGGGGTTATAAGTAACTCCGAATGTTGCAATGGTTTGATTTAATTTTAACAGGTTTGCCACGTTTTTGGCATGTCCTGTTTCATTTTGAAGAGCCATAATATTTATTTTTTAATGTTAATGTTTTTGTTTTTTTGGTGTTGGACTTTTTAAAACGAAAGCCAGCAGAGAAAGGAAAGAAGCTTGTGCCGCGCCTGAAAAGGGGGAAAAAGCTAGATTTATATTTTAAATTGTGGTGGCATTGTACCTCCTTTTGTTTCTGGCTATAACGTAAGTTGAAAGCGGGAAGTACAGTGTTTTCTGTTAAAATAAATAAAGTGGCTGCTTTTACTTTATAACTGGAAATCTAAAACGATTACAGCGGAATTTTTTTTTCAGCCGGAATAACGAACGAGGAAAAAAGATTGAAGCGGAAAGCCTGGCCCGCCTTAGTGGGGTACCGGGCGGTATGCCGTGGCGGATTGAAACACTCAAGCGATTACACCAACAAAAGGTTTACGAAGATTCTGTGTTTTTTAGCGAGGTGCAAAAAAGTCTGCGAAGCAGGCCGCTTGTCCGCGCCCGAGCGATTTCGACGTCCGCCCGCTGGATTTTAGGTGATGTTATGGGTTGCAGGGCGCATACAGTATATGTGCTCGCGTACGAAATGTCAGTCTGTTTTACGAATAATTTCTGGAATTTTGTCAAATGGGTTTAATGGAAGGTCATCTTTGCCAGGATGTATACAGGCTATCCAATATTGAATAATTGTTTCGAGCATTTCTGCTTGCTCGCTTGGCGTCAATGGTTTTTGGAAGTAACCTTGGATGTGGTATTGGTACGCTTCAATAACTTTTTCTCTTGAAATGGAATTACTTGCGAAGATGAAAGGTATTGACTTTTGTTTGAGATAGTCATCTTTATCAATCATTTTTTTGAAATCCATGCCATTTATTTTAGGCATATCTATGTCAGAAATAATAAGGAATATTTCATCTGGATTGTGTTTCAGATGTTCCATAGCGTCTTCAACATTATTGAAATATTCGAGTTTAATGTCCCAATTTTTGCTTTTCAATGCGATTTCTAAAAACTCTTTTTCATAGCCCTCATCATCTACAAGTATAATTTTGCCTTTTACTTTTTTCATTTGAAAAATATTAATTGTTTTAAAAACTCAATAAGAATTTTGTAAAGTTACGCGTGTTATTAGTACCAGTTCGTGTCTTTTCGGTAAAAGAGGTTTTCTGGTAGTTGAGGAAAGTTTAAAAACAATGCCAATGTGGTTTAGGATTAAGAGAGTAATTTTGACCGCGGAAATGTATTTGTTTATCGAAATGACATTTTCGCCACTTACTGCTAACGGTTTGCAGATAGCACTTGTGCGGCTTTCGGATCATCCACTGTCTACTACCTACAAAAGTTATATCGAAGATAACTGTTTTTTGCGCCGCCGCCAAAAATGTCACGAAGTGGCCGCTTGTCTCGGCGCGCGGCGCGCTACCTCGTCCGCCGCATAAGTGCTATGTGCTGTTATAACCTAGTGGCGGCCACCCAGATGTTTCCGCATGTGTCTATGGAACAGGTCTACTTATTTGTCCGCCGAAATGGTTGTTTGTTGCATTACGCCTGTCCTAAACCGTACACTGCCGGATATTCTTTACGGCCTTTGTCCACCCACCTTTATTTGCACCTGTACTTGTTATTGCGTGCGTTGGCCAAAAGCGGTTTGTCAAACCGTACGTTCTTTAGCACCCTCCTGCATGGGGGAGAAAAAATGCAAGCTTATGTGGCGCCAAATTAATTCGTCTGCCTTAGTAGACAAGTTCAAGTTCTCGAGGCTGCGTGTCAAGTCAATTCTGGCAGTGTCCCCGTCTATTTTAATCTTTATGTTTTCAACCGGAGAAAAAGAGTACTCGATTTATTAAGTTACGAGTAAGAAAGTATATATCATTCGTGAAAGGAAGTATACACATTGGGTGTTTAATTTCCCTTATCAGCAACCGGGAAACTTCTACATGTGATGAACAGGGACTTTAAGGCATATAAGAGGTTTGGCACGCATTTTAATGAGAGCAATGAAAACTATGCCATGGAAAATATATCAACAAACGTAACATCCTGGGTTCCTTTAAAAAGAATTTCGTGGAGTGCAGTATTTGCCGGAGTTCTGATCACGATCATAATTCAATTACTACTGAGTTTATTGGGAGTTGGTGTAGGCATGAGTTCTATAGATGCGATTGAAGAACGAAATCCAGTCAAAGGATTGGGAAAGGGTTCTATCATATGGTACGTCGTTACTAGCTTAATCGCGTTATTTAGTGGCGGATTTATAGCAGGCAGACTTGCACAAACACCCAAGTGATTTGACGGTTTTCTACATGGTGTCTTAACATGGAGCTTAGTTACATTAATCACATTTTATCTTCTTACAACAGCTGTTGGTAACATAATAGGGGGCGTGGGGAAAATTGTTGGTCAAACAATTGGCGCTGCAGGTAACATTGCTGGAAAAGGCATTGAAATGGCGGCTCCTAGAACAGGTGAAGCTATCAGGGATAAATTAGAGGAAGAGGGAATTGATTTGCGAAGCCTGAAACAGGACGCAAATAAACTTCTAAGGCAAACGGGAAAAGCGGAATTGCACCCCAAAGAATTAAAGCAGGAAGCAAAAGAAGTTGGTAATGAGATTAAGCAGGCCAATGAGCCGATAGATGATATAATTGATAATGTTTTTAATAAGGGAAAGGCCAAAGTTTCTGAAATTGATCGTGAAGCCGCAGTGAACCTAATTGTTGCAAGAACAGACAAAACCGAAGCAGAAGCTAATCAGATCGTAACCAATTGGATAAATATTTATAAGCAAATGCAGGCAAAAGTTCAACAAGCAAAGGAAGAAGCCGAATTAAAAGCCCGCAAAGCCGCTGATGAATCTGCAAAGGCTGTTTCCAAAGCTGCTTTTATAACATGCATAAGTTTAATAATAGGATGTATCATAGCCGGGCTGGGAGCAAGATTAGGAAATAGTCAAAGTAATAAAATCAATAATAGTGCAACCGTGCAATAAATGCCGGATCAAAGAAAACGCATCTATTGCCAAACTGAATTAGTTGACGAAAGACAATTTTTATAGCAGATATAAAAACCTTTATGGACATAAATGAACGTAAAAATCAGGATTGCAGTTTAATTATTACTGTTGACACTATTGAAATATTGAAACTTTGCTTTCTAGAATGTGGCTGCCGTTTGATGAATTAACTTTTGAAAAACCATTTTATAGTAGCGCTCTTAACAAGCGATTTTATTCAGGTTTATGAAGACCGGTGTAAAGCTGGAGTTCATTAACTTTCCTTTAAAATGTGGAATTATTGCCACAAATCCGGTTTGCACAAATACTATACCATTAAATCCGTCAATGAAACCGAAAATTTGTCTACTTTATGCCAGAGATTAGAGCGGAAATGTCCACGAAGGCCCGCGGTTACTTAGGACGAAAAAAACATTAAAAATCAAGCCATGAAAAGAAAAAGAATAATACGGAAAGAAAAAGACGAAAGTAAAACAAAAGATCCTACTGAAACAACTATGGAGCCTAAAGAGGAAGGCGATATAAATAAGGAGGATGCCGATAATACTGGTACTGATACTAATTCAGATGCTACCGAAAGCCAAGATGAGAAACTAAAACGGGAAAGTGTAAGCTCCCCCAAAATTAGGACTATTTGTTAGTAGAAAAAAATACTAATAAATTAACCTAATCAAAATGAAGAAAAAACGATTCAGT
>Ga0255338_1000515_pt1 | contig 117837 bp, 108 predicted proteins | sample MeOH1_35cm_T4_19_FD_203715 | JGI IMG/M metagenome (GOLD analysis project Ga0255338, IMG submission 203715) | Sandy soil microbial communities from University of British Columbia, Vancouver, Canada - MeOH1_35cm_T4_195 | ecosystem: Engineered > Artificial ecosystem > Sand microcosm >... | reverse complement strand
AAAGAAATAACTCTGAATCTGGTGGAAGCCGCTTTGGTACTTTATTTTTAGCAATCAAGCCGATTGTGAAGGGATTACTTTATGAAAAATTGTTTTTTGACTTGGGACTTAGCACGTGATCGGTTTGCAGCTGATATTGCGAGCTGCATCGTCGGCCAGTCTCTTTGCTTACGTACTCACAGCAGTAGCCAGCTCGCTGAAACACAAACTGTCTGACCGATTTAGGAATATAAATACGATATTGAACTTTAGGTCTTGATTCCGCGACTGCCGTAGTGGCGGTATAAGACTCCTTGAACGCATTAGCTTTTTCTTGTCTCTTCTTTGAGGACTCTTGGGTAGCAATAGTTTTGTCACACATGGTTTCAATAGTGCCAGTAAAGGTTCCATCAACATCGATATGGCTTAAAATGTTTTTGACTCTTTGTAGTTTTTCATACTGGGCCTTGGTAAATTTGAAAGTCACAAAAACATGTTCATCTTTTGGGATGATCTTTTCTTTGATTTGCGGCTCAAAGTTTAGTTCGGCTTGAAGGACTTTTTCTGTTTCCACAGTATTCTTGTTTTCAAGCTTTGCTACTAATTCTCTCTTTTGAAGAGTGCTGACTTTGATGCCAGTTTCTTTTTGCTCTTGTTTAATGGCAATCGATAGCTTTGAAAGCTGAGTCAGGTTAATATTTCCTTCTTGAAGTTTTGGTTGAATCTCTGGAACCTCGGTCATTAAACGAGCCGCTGAGATTCTTCTTTGCGCTGAACCTTCAGAGTATTTTTGTCCTTTTGTGAGATACTCAAATAAACTTGGATAGCCAAGGTCAGCATAGGCTTTTGTTTTATCAAGCTCAATAATTCCAAGTAAAACTTCATGAATGGATTTTCTTTCGTTTAGTACTTTTTCTGTGAATCTTTGATGGATCGTCATTGCATTCATGATGTTCTCCTTACTTTGTTTCACTCATCAGTAATGATGAGATGATTCATGTTCATGAAGAACATAGCATAGGTTTTTGAAGTGCGATTTTTACGGTTTTCCCCTCTGAGAAACGCATTTTAGGATTATCATTAGAGATATGTTTATTGCGGCTATTAAGCCCAACACGCTCAGTAAACTTATTCTGCCAGAAGCTTCTGGCAGAATTTTCCACTTCTTGTATAAAGCAAAGTGTGAAAGCAAAGAACCTAGTCAAATGAAAAATGGGGTTCAAATGATTTTTCTTTTACACATTCGGAATCCGGACGAAGCCCTTCAGCACAGGGAAGGCAATTCTGAAAAGTGACTCAGCACCTTTTTTAGAAGGCTATTACAAAATGCGATTGAAAGTCCATTTCTACCGCCACAGTGGCGGACTAGCGCCCACATCTTTTTTGACCTGTTGAGATCCTTTGCCAGTAAGGCTTGCCACTGTGGCCATGATCTATTTCGTCAGAATAAACCCGTGATAAGCCGAAACCTCCGCGGTCTTTCCTTTTCTGATTTCGCTACGGCGGCGCCCCGCAAGCCCGTGTCCTTGAGAGAGCAAAGCATGAGTCAGATAGCTATCGGCGTAGTCTATTTTCAGATTGAGATCGCAAACTAAATGCGGGCCCGCAAGGCGAGGTACTTCCACAGGATCTCGAGACGTTCCATGGATAAAAACCCCATCGCACTCGGCAGCCGAGCGCAAAGAATAATAGTCATAGATCCCCACTTTGCTCACCCACCTAGGCGGCACCAATGAACGCAGCTCCTTTGGGACATAAATACGAGGACGGATCTCTTGGGGTTTATAAGAACCGAAAAACCGACTCAAGCCACGAATTCCATCACGCGCGATCAGCACCGTCTCTCGTTCGATCTCCTCAGGGGAAAGCCACATCAGAAACTGCGCGGGGATCTCTGAGACATAGCTGCGCCTATGCAACGAAAGTTTAGCATCGGAAATTTTTTCTAACCGAGTCTTCTCTCGAACCTCGTGAAAAAGAATGTCATAGTACTGATTTTTCCAAGTGATCTTATCCAAGACTGTCTCCATACACTTCCTGATAAAACGACTGATGAGTCACCGTGTAATCTAAGGAAGAACGAATTTCTTCCGGGTAGCGTAAAGCGCGGTTATTAAACCCAGAAAATTTCGGCGCCGAAGTTTCAAGGATCTCCCAAAGTCTCTGTGTCGTAGCAATAAGACCATATCTTTGTGCAAACACAGCCCCTGCATGAAGACGTTTCTCGAGTTCATCACCAAGACGTATGTCGCCGAGAGCTTTCTGAATCTTCGCCGACGAAAGCAAATACCCATCCTTCACGAGTCGCACGGGAATAAACTGAGATTCCAAAGCGATCTCCCGAAACTGCGAATAGCCGCCCCAATCACTCAGGACGACCGGCAGACCGCTGCTGAGGGCTTCGGCCGGGGCCATGCCAAAGTCCTCGTCGTGATAGAGGCTGAGGCTGCAGAAAACATCCGCAGCGGAATACCAGGCTTTGACGATTTCCAGAGGGCTCTGCGAAATGCGCAGAATCCGCTTTCGTACTTCCGGTGAACATTCCTGCAGAGCTTTTTGCAAGAGCTGGTGAGTGTAACCCAAGGGCGCTTTGTGTCCCATAAAGTAGAGCCCCAGATCATCCACATCTCCAAGCAGAACGAGCCTTTGGTGTTTATTGCCATTCACGGCGCGAGCAAACTCGGCAATAAGACGGTCGATATTTTTTTGCAAACTCAATCGTCCGGCGTAAATCCAAACTTTTTCATGCGCCGCTATCTTAAACTGCCGACGCAGGGACTGTCGGTCACGAGGGTTATAAACGAAAGACTCTGTATCCACAGGAAAGGGAAGCTGTCGCAAAGACTGCTTTGGACTTCTGAGAAATTTAGAAACAAAGTCTTGGTATTTAGGGCTTGCACAAAGAAAAAGCACTCGCCATTTTTTTAACTCCTCTTGGTGCAGAGTCCACAGATCTATATACAGAGAGAAATCGCCATAGAGATGAAATATCAATTCGGGCTTTGTCTGTGGCCAAAGCTTACCAAGAGACTTGAGAATTAAAAAGTAATGCGGAAGATGATCATAAAATATAATTTTGTTTGGTGCGAAGGACTTCAGTCTCGAAGTGACCTTTGAACTGGTTTTTGCCGTCAAGTTGAAGAAACGAATTTCATAACTGGGCTCGAGCATTGTATAACTATGAATAAGATTCTGTGAGATAGACTGACAACTGACCCAAGAAATTTCAGGACCACTTCCGATGATGGCAAGACGGGGTTTAGACATAATATGAAATACTATCACAGCCAAAGCCGGCGAATCATGCGATTATTTCTTTTAGCTACCATGGTGAGTTGCGTGAGCTCGCTGGCTGTTGCTAAACAATGTCCTGCTGAGGAGATCCAGTGGCAAAAGTGCCGAGGGGATGTGGTCAAAAGCGATGAGGGGAAGAACCTCGAAATTAATTCCAAACCCCAGGGCAAGGAGTGCTATGAGTGGTCGGGGAAGGCGCGCGTAACTTGTAGCAAGGGAACTTGGGTTGTGGACTCTAAAGTTTCCAAGTGCAATTGGGAATGCACCTGTTGTTATTAGGTGTTGTTGATGATTCAAACTTGGAATCGGTTTCTACTAAAATATTTTAATACTCATGAAGTGGAATCCTCGCGGCCATTGCAAGCTGTTTACTGGGCGCTGGTACTGGGCTTTTTTCTTTTCCTGCAGAGTCTTATCTTCCAGCCCGTGGGCTATTTGCAGCAAAGGGAGTCTTTGAGCTTCGTTTGCCCCGAGTATTTTCGTTCATGCTCCGATTATTTTTTTCTGCAGGCGATGCCGTGGGGATTTAGTTATCAAATTCTTCTGACCTTCTTGTGCGCGCTTTTATTCGGTTCGGCTTACTTTGCAGTTTTTCAACGATGGGGCTTAGCCCAGCTTCTTTTGGTACCTTTGTTTTTGCTCAAAGCGGCCTTGGCTTTTTTCCAAAGCACAGAAATCTCCATCCCGTTCGAAACCTATCATCTCCTTCCTTGTTTTATTTTTATTTTCTGTCGCTACAAAGGCGAAGGTTTGCGCTGGGCTTTTGTTATATTGTATGTGCTCTCCGGTTTAGTGAAACTGGATGAGGGTTGGATTGCCGGAAGTTATTTTTCAGCACTCAAGCTGGGCCTGCCGCTGGTGAGTACGGAAATGATTCCACTGGCAACGAATTTCGTCATTCTGATGGAACTTGTGGGTGCGTGGTTGCTGCTGAGCGAGCGCTGGGCGGTGCGATTCTATCCTTTTGTTTTTTTCGTCGTGTTTCATCTGTTTTCGATTGTGTTTGTAGGCCTTCGCTATCCGTCCTTAGCGCTGCCGTATTTGCTCATTCTCTATGGCCGCAAGCCGAGTGTCCGTTCTGCCATCAGTCCTTTGGCGGCTGTGAGTTTAATTTTTGTGATCGCTGCGAACATTTATCCGTTCTTCCGTGCCGGTGACCACAAAGTCACCTATGAGGGAATGACTCTGGCGATGAATATGTTTGATGCCAATCGCCAAGTGATTTCTAAAGAAAAAACGGTGTATAAAGACGGCACGAGCCGCGAGCAAGGATTTGAAACAGCCAATGCCTTTGCGCGGGTGGTTCCCTACCGCCAGTGGTTCCGCATTCAGAACCGTTGTCAGGATCCTGCAGTAGAGCGTGTTGAGTGGACTTTTGATGCCGCTAAAAATGGCGGGCCTTTCCGCCGGTGGATTGAAGAATCCAATGCCTGCGCACTGACCTACGATGCATGGAAGCACAATGAGTGGATTCGCCTGCAGCCGCCGATTATCGGCTATCCAGATTACAACTTTTATCACGCAAGTTATATTCATGTGCCTGAAGAGCTCGTAAAACCGCAGGTCTATGCCGAGCCTCGAATTCAGAATACGGGTTTGGAAATGTGGCTGAGATCTCAAGTCACCGTTTTGAGCTGTTTGTATGCATCTTTAGGACTATTGTTCGGCGCCTGGAGCGTGTTTACAGTTTTCAGAAAAAATCTCCTCAAGGGGCGCTGAACTCCGGAAGATTTTTGTATCTTTCAATAGCTTCTTCGATGGCGCCGAAGTAACTGATCACGCCGTCTTCTAAAACCAAGGCTTTGTTACAGACTTGACGGATTTGGTCCGGCGAGTGGCTCACAAAAAGAACAGCGCCGGCTTTTTCAATCAACTCCATCATTCGCGGAATCATCTTTGTGCGAAACGCAAGGTCCGCGCCATCAAAAACTTCATCAAGAATCAAAACATCCGCAGTAGCTGCTGTGACCAAAGACAAACAGAGGCGGGTCTTCATACCGTTACTGTAAGTCTTAAAAGGCATTTCTAAAAAACTACCAAGGCCCGAAAACTCCGCAGCCTCTTGCACGATGGCGGTCTGATTTTCTTTCTCTCCTGGATAGATGAATTTACTCAGCAGACGAAGATTTTCCCACCCGGTCAACTCCGGTTGAATACCGATAGAGGTGTCAAAGATGGCTCGCACCTGACCCTGCAGATCCACTCGGCCCGAGGTTTGCCTGTAAATACCGGCAATGCAGCGACAGAGAGAAGTTTTGCCAGCGCCGTTTCTGCCGAGGATGGCAATGCGATCGCCCCGCCGGACTTGGAGATCCACACCTCGCAAAACGGACAGCTCAGCTTCTTCACCGAGAAGCGCGCGCAAGGGATTTTTGGCGAAGTCGATGAAAAGATCCCGCAGCGTCCACGACTTATAAGTGGCCGCTTTGAAGTCCAGATGAAGATCCTGAACCTCAATTAGAATGTCAGAGGTAGCGGAAGATTTCATTTCGTTTCCATTTCCAAAGAAGGTATGCACTGCCGGTGAGAAGAGCCGAAACGATCACGCTCAAAAAACTACTTTGCCAAAAAAGTTGCAAATCGGGCGAGAGAATTTTTTGAAATGGCTCGATGGCAATATAAAAAAGATTGAAGCGCACCAGCCATCGCAAATGTTCGTCGACCATGTCGATATTGTAAAAGATCGGTGTCAGAAAAAAAGACACGCTCAAAATAAAACCCAGAACAAAAGCGGTGTCGCGAAAAAACACTGTGACAATGGAAGTGATCCAAGAAAAAGCCAGCACAAAAAAGACCAGCGAAGTAACAGGAATTAATAGAAGGCCGAGGCGGGGCAAAGAAACCTCAGAATAAAATGCCAGAGGCAGTAAAATCAGCAGAAAAGCCAAGATAAAGTTCACGAGATTATCCAAGGCTTGAGATGCGATAATCACAAAGGGATGAATATTATAAGACTTCAGCAGCGGGCCTGAAGTGATCAACAATGTCGCCGACATCTGAATGGACTGTGTAATGCATAGCCACGGGAGAAGACCCAGCAGCAGATGCAAATTGAAATTTTGAATATTGATTTTAAGAATATGGCCGAAGGCATAGCTTTGGGCGCCGTACATAATGATCGGGCTGAGAACCACCCAGACAATTCCCGCCAGGGTGTTGCGATAGCGGGACTTCATATTCGCCGCCGTCAATGCGAGGGTCTGGTCCATCAGCGCGGTTAAATTCATAGCTGGATATTTTTCCACTCTTCAAAAAGTGATTTCAGCTGCGGAAAAGTTTTAACGAAGTTGACGCCACGTCGGCGGTCTATTTCCTCAAAGTACTTGACGAAGTCGCGACGGAAAAAATCGGCATAAAAAGGCTCTGCGTCGGTTTCAAAGTAATCGATAACTCTTTGCAGTTTGTTAATTTCGTAGTCCGTAAACTTCTTCTCTTTCATATACTCAAGGCATTCGCGCATGTCCTTCGCATACTCCTGTGGCAAAAGTTTGACACTGAGAAGCTGGGGATGGCGCAGATAAGAAATATCCAGCAAAACGCGTTGCTTTTCCTTCCACTCCGCGAGTTTTTTCAAGAATTCCTTAAAGTTGATAACGCTGAGAGCACTGTACGTGCACATGAAAGTGATTTCAATTTCTGGCAGGTGGTGCATGACCGTCTCAAGATTCTTGCAGAAGAGCTCAAGATTCAAGCCGCTACGGATGTACTCCGCTTGTTCGCCCCAAGTATCGAGGCTGACATAAAGCCGGAAGCTCTTTATTTTTCCAGATTGCAAAAGCCCGCTGACTCCCTGGCACATTTTTTCGACCAAATTGTTGGGCACACCCAAGTTGGAATTAAAAGCCAGTTCCAGATTTTTATTGGGCTTCTCGTTGGCGGCGATCTCATCAATCACTTTAAAAGTATCTTTGCTGAGCAAAGGTTCGCCACCGGTCACACGAAACACTCGCAAACCAGGATAGAGTTTCGGCCACCATTTCCAAAACGCGTCTACGTAGGGACTGGCTTCAGCGGCACTGAGCTGGCTTTCCTCGAGGCTTTGGTGACGCGATTCCGTTGGGAAATCTCCATGCTGCAACATCTCCGCAGTCCATGCGGACGAAAAACTTGGCGCGCAATAAGTGCATTTGAAGTTGCAGACTTTGCTAAAAGAAACCTCAACGTAGGTTGGAAGGACATCTCGATACCATGGAAGCTGGGCGGTTTCCTCGAGCTTATCCTTGGCCCAGTAGTCGTTGGACTTCACATGGCGGTCACTGATGTGTTCGCCGGGCAGGTCTTCAATGCTCCAGCAGTAGTCGCACTCAGCAGGGCGTTCTCCATTCAACATCAATTTTCGTTGTTGTTTTTTGAAAGATGTATTGTGAAGTGCGGAAGCATTCTTTTTAATTTCTTCCAGCGGAATGCGATGCACTTTAGGGTGATGGCAGGAGTGTGTGGTTCCGTTGTGCAAATGAATAGTAACCTGCAACCACTTTGCTAAACAAAAACAAGGAGAGACTTTGTCTAATTTAGATTTGGTCTCGTTGATATCATCAAAAAAGGTCGGCATAATGTCCAAGGATAGCAGAACGAGATTGTTATGAAAGAGCAAAACAACAAAAAAGTAAATTCTGACGCTGTAGGTGTGCTTACTTCTTCTGCTGTTGCGGAATGGGTGAGTTGTCGTACTATTGGCGCCAATCTTTTTCATGTTTATAAAAGACTCTTTCAAGAGAATCTAGTCGTCTTTGATTACAATCGTGCTTTAGATTTTGACGAGATTGAACAATTAGCAATTGAAATCAGTCAGAAGCATCTGAAAACAGTTTACTTCATTGAGCATCTTCCCCATCCTTTGGAATTGATTCGCCGTCTTTTAAAGAGACTCAAAAAAAGTGAGATGCCAGAATTAGTTTTCCATATCTATGGTGATTTCACCTATTATGCGCCGGAGTGGGAAGAGCTTCTGCGTCTGACTCAGGGCTGCCGGGTGAGAATTTATTGTGCTTCTCATAGACAAATGCGCCTGGTGCAAAGTTTTTTACGGACTAGCCCAAACACCATTCAGTATTGTCCGTTCGCGGTGAACTCGGAGTTTTATAATTTTTCTGAATCACTACGTCACCAAGCGCGGCGGAAACTGAATCTCGAGGGTGGTGACTTTGTTCTTCTCTATACGGGAAGAATCTCTTTGCAAAAAAATGTCAAAATGGCGATCGAAGAGGCCTTCCGTTTTTTTGCGAAGGCTCGTCGCCGATTGCACTTCGTGATGGCGGGAGACTTCGACAATTTGGCAGCTCCGTTTTTTGGCATTCATCATGAAGAAGGACAGTATTTTCAAGAGATTGAAAACCTCCGAATGCAGATTCCGGTTTCTCAAGGGCGGGTGACCTGGGCGGGCTCTTTGGAGGCTGAAGAGTTGCGGAATGTCTACCACGCAGCGGATGGTTTTATAAGCCTCAGTCTTCATCACGATGAAGACTTCGGTATGTCTCCGGCGGAAGCTCTGAGCTGTGGACTGCCGGCCGTTCTTTCTGATTGGGGAGGATACACAAGCTTTGCCGGAAAAAATGACCGGGCTTTTCTTGTTCCGGTGAAAGTGGATAATGATGGGCACTTCTTTTCGCAGCGGGATCTTGCTGTGGCTTTTGAAAATACCTACCGAGTTTCTCGTCTTGATGGCGAGCAAATGAGTTTACGAAATGCAGCTGCGGAGAAGTTCTCCGCGCAGTTTTCTATTGATGCGGTTACAAACGTTTTAGAATCATCCATGGCAGAGCCCATTGAGGGACAGGTTCTTGACGTGAGTGCTCATTTCAAGACTCTTGCAAAGCGCATTGGTCTTTTCCGTTTGCGGAAACAACCGAAGGTTTTTAAATCTCCGCGGGAAGCTCTATATAAGAAAATTTATGGACCTTACTTTAGTACATTGAAGGGGCGGAAATGAAAGTAAGAACAGACTGGTTTCAAATTTTGGATCATAACCCCAAAAATCTTTTTGCAACTCTCAGTGGGGCTCAACAGCACTTTCGGGCTCAGTTAGATCCTTTTCTGCGAGATTATATAAGTCCTCTACAGGGTTTCTTTGTCTCCTCAGTGCGAGACCTTAAAGAACTCAATCAGCGGCAAGTGTGGCTTGCGCGCGACGGTATTTTGCCTTTGCTCTTCTTTTTTAATCAGTTCAAACGGCCCAAAAACTTGAAAAGCAAAATTTTAATCCGCGAAGATCTGCTCGAGTGTGTTCCGGAAGCATGGCAACCCCATATTGGAAGTTATCGCATCGTCTCCGTGACCTCGAGTCCGCAACCTAAAAGCGTGTTTGTCTACGGGATGAATACGGAGTCGTTAGTTTCGGTGAAAAGCTGCGAGGTTGCCATGAAAGATCTGGATAAAATTGAAATCTCTGGGCTTGAGAAAATCTATCTCTATCTCCCATCACGCAGATTCTCCGTGAAAGAGAGTGAGCATGAAGCCGCAAAAGTTTTGCTGACGGTTCTCAAGAAAACGTCCCTGCAAGCGGAGATCGTGGATTGGGCCGAAGTTCTGCCAACCCATGACTGGAAGACCTGTCAGATAGTGAATGTTCAGAAAAATACTGTGGTCGCGGACGACTGGCTCTTGCACACTTTGCTGACTCGAGGGGCGAGTCTTGTCTCGGAAAAGATGCGAAACAGTGAAGAGTTTGTTTATTTTTCTCCGTTTCATGGTTGTGCATTTAATTTAAAACCTTCTTGGAAGAAAACACGTCCTAAAGAGTACGACAATTATCTGCGCGAACATATGAGCAGTGTTGAGATGTCCAGTTTTGAGTGGTTTCAAATCTTCGCGGGGAAGTAAACACGGATCCCTGGGTGAGACAAAGGCCCGGCCTTGATTGCAACAATACTTCGAGCCAAGGTATCCTTAAAGAAGATGCAAAAGCGGATTCGTACGTTCTCTATTTTCAGTGCATGTTTCCTCGCTCTCGGTGTGTTCTTTTTGGCGGACCGAGCCGTGGCATTAAATTTCAATCTCGGTTCTGCTTGGCAAGCTTTTTTCGAGTACACCGGCTTTTATGGAAATGGCTCTGACGGGGCCATCACCGTTTCCGGAGTTCCTAATGGTCCCGCCAATCCCTATGTTGTGAATGATGTTGCGACAAGCTTGTCGGCCAACGCCTCAGTGGGCGCGACGTCTGTGACGGTTGCTTCAATCACTGGATTCTCTTCGGGCAAAGAAATTCTGGTGATTCAAATGGAGGGAACGAGCGCTGGAACTTACGAGTTTGTCACCCTTTCTGGAGCGGCGGGCTCGACTTTATCTCTCAATACCGCGCTTAAAAATAACTATACTTCTGCAAACAAAGTGCAGGTCATTCTTGTCAAACAATATACGACAGTGACGATCAACTCCGGTGGCTTCCTCACAGTGCCAAACTATTCTTCGGCGACTGGTACTGGTGGAGTCCTCGTCATGAAAGCAAATACATCCTTAGTGGTTAATGACGGCGGCGGCGGACTCTCAGGCACAGTTTCTGTCGGCGGTGGCTACGGCACATTTGCGTCGCGTGGTTATGTCGGCGGAACTTCAGCCGCAGGTGCAGGCCCCGGCGGCGGTACAAGTAATAACGGCGGAGCCAACACGTCACCCGGTGTTTCCGATGCGCTGATTATGGGAAGCGGTGGTGGCTCTTCTGCAAATACCGGCGGAAATGGCGGAGGCTTGATTATCATCAAAGCCAAAGCGGTTATGCTGAACGGGAACATTTATGCCAATGGTGCTGCGGCTGCTTCAGGAAATGCGGGAGGCGGCGCTGGTGGAACGATTTATCTTTCAGCGGAAACGATTGCCACTTCGGCCTCGTGTGGAACTATCTCGGCGGATACAGGAAATGGTATCGGAACCGGCACTGCAGGGTCGGCAGGACGTATCTTCGTTAACTACTTGACGAGTTCGAACTGTCAAACGGCGACACCAGCAGGTGTTAGCAACTACCGAAAGTTTTATCTCAAGTGATTTACTATTTGAAAGTAGCGGTCATTGGCGTGGAAGTGCGAATGCCAGAAAGCTTTTCCGCTCTGGCAGAGGATTTCCTTTTTGAGTTTCGCCATTTCCTTACTGACGCGCCTCCGGAAAAAAACCAGATTTTTTTGAATATTCAGCCAAGTTCGGTCCTGCCGGAGTCTCTCGCTCAAAAGCGTTTCGCACTTTTTAAGACGTCCTATTGCCGCGCTTTCGGTTGGAGCCGGCGCGTGTGTCAATACCCCCAAGGCAGCCTGGTGACCCTGGCCCGGCAGCAAGAGGAGTTGCGCGGAGATATTTTCGGTGGCCATCAAGCAGAACTAGCAGAAATTCTAAGGCTGTTGGTATTGTCTTTGACAGGAGAAGCTTTGGACCGCGCGGGCTTTCATCGCATTCATGCATTGGCTTGGAGTGTTCAAGATAAGATATTTCTTTTCTCCGCTCCTTCTGGCGGCGGCAAATCGACTTTGGCGTGGGTTTTTTTACGACAAGTGCCTCATGGTTTGATTCTTGCCGATGAAACATGTCTCGTCAGCCCTGGTGGAGAAATTTTAGCTTTGCCTCTTTCGCTCTCTTTGAAGAAGGCGCCAGAAGAAGAAACCAGTTTTGTCGCGCAAAGAGCCCACGGCATTCGCTATAAAGTGGGCATTTCGGCGGAGCGAATCTGTTGGAGTGGAAAAGTCCGTGTGTTAGCAGTTGGTCTAAAACCAGGCGCTGAATTTTGTTTCACTAAAATGAGCTGGATGGATCAGTTGCGCTTTTTGCTTAGAGTGACTCTGGGGTTAGGAAATGCGCAAATGAGAGAGTTCATGCTCCGAGAAGATCTTGTGTGGGAACTTCCAAAAATAGCTCTTTCTCGGTTGAAAACGGCTCTGCGTCTTCTTCGGGCGTCAGAAACACGCTCTTTGCGTTTGTCTGATCAGCCTTCTAAAAATGTTTCATTTATTTTGAATGCCCTTGCGGACTCGCAAAAGAGTGAGCGATTCTCCCTCAGGCCCCGCCAGAGAAAAGTCTTCTAAAACGAATTGATGATTTTTTAATTCTTGCTTCAGAGGTTCCAAATAAGTGAGCCCGCCCCAGTAATTTTCCAGAATCCAAACGTCTTCGCGATCGGCGCGGCTAGAAACCTGGCCAAAGAATGAAGACTCTTTATCGAGTTTGACGGCTTCCGCACTGGCGCTCGTCAAGTACGGAGTTTGGATCGCCAGAGTGCGCGTTGTGAAAACGACACCTCCGCCGTTCTTTTGAATAACCTGACCGGCCTCGCGCCAAGGGGCTTTTGTGATCTCAAAATTTGCAGAAAAAGAGAGTGTTGCAAAGACCACAAAGAAAGCCACACCGAGCCGCGACCAAGAAAGTGCGGAGACTAAAACAAGCACAATGTAGGGACTCAGAAAAATCAGATAGCGAGGATAAAACAGATAGCGCGCAGAAAGAAATTGACCAAAATAAAATAACAACAGACTGCCCAAAATCGTAGCCACTTGAAAACGAGTCTCGCGAGATATTTTTCCTTGGCTCCATCCCCAAAGGCAGAGACTCAGGAAAGTCACCAGACACACCCAACTCCGATCAAATATCACCACAAGATCGCGAAGACTTTGGCTTGAAATCGAACCCGCTTCAAAGCGCAGGCGCTGCCACTCCAAAGAAACCGTATGAAAGCCAAAGGTCAGAGCCAAGAGGATCATAAAACCAAGCGCCCCCAAAGACCGCCAGGCCAAACGGCGCCGGTTTGGAGTGAGCAAAAAGTAAAGGCTTTGCAGTCCCAAGGGAATCAGAGCTAAGTAGTGAGAGGCCGCGAGGAGTAAAGCACTGAGTAGATAACGACTCCATGAGCGAGGATTGTTCTCCTCAATCTTCAGAAAACAAATTAAGTTGATCGTGGCGGCAAGTTCAAACAGGGCATACATGCGAGCTTCTTGAGCGTAAAGAAGTGATAAAGAAGACAAAATGAAAACGGCGGCCCCGGTGAGAGCCGCGATTTTACCACGAGTTTTTAAAAGGAATTGATAGAGCAGTGAAAAAGCCACAAAAGACAAAAAAACAGACAGACTCCGGGCGGCGAACTCACTTGTACCAAAGAGAAAAATCCATCCCTTTAGCAGCAAGTGATAAAGAGGCGGGTGATTGTCCCACATCAGAGCTTTCCAATCGGAATGAGCCGAGAAGTGCATGGACACGAGTTCATCGATCCAAAAACTCTGTGTGCCTAAGTGGTACAGACGCGTGAGGAAAAATAGAATGGCAACAACAGCAAATAAAACCATGCTCTATCTTATCGGTATTCGGTGGCGGAGTTAAAATCCGGGTCTCTGGGCTGGATCTCTGAATCTTGCAAACAACTTTTCATGGACGTCCAGAATTTCTTTAAGTTCTCGTTGAAGGAATTCTTCAAGAGTAGGGATGGTCAATAGGTGACTGAGGAACCGGGTTAGATTCTGACTATGGAGAGTCAGGGAGCCTTCCTCAATGTCGGCGCTCTGAACATAAATTCCCCAAATCTCCCAGCGAAGAGTGGCAAGAAGGCAGCGCCATTGCAACGAACTCAGTTCAACGTTGAGATTCAGAAAGCAAAACTTGTTTGCAAAACAGGCCCACCACCAGGGATTTTCTCGGAGGAGGGCTTCAAGTTCCGCATGGGGAAATGTCATCAACTGGTTTTTTCGAGAGAAATATTCCCGCAAAGAGTTTTTCCATCCTGTGTCGGAAATCTGCCAATGCGATGCCACTGTCTCAAGCAGGTGATCCACGGAAGGGCTACGAACTTGCAATCCGTCTGCGAAAACCTGCCGAGAGTGATAATCCCACTTTTTTTGCCGGGTTTCGGGCCGGACTTGAAGAGCGACGTGATCAGCTTCGAGCATCTTAGCGAAGAAAACGATTTTTTCTTCGAGTGTTGGTGGGTTCAATACGTGACCGTGGGATGCGATAAAGGGATCTCGCCGGAGCTCCAGAGGATTGCAGCAGCGAAGAACTTGGCCCAAGTCTTCGCTGTAGTAAACATTGATTTCGCCGATCATGCGATTCCAAGTTTTTTGAGCTTTCAATTTTTGCAGGATTTTGGCGATAACATTTTTTTGTTTGCTAGACGTTAAGAGAGTGATGTCGATGTCGCTAAAAAGAGGCTCGTAATAATCCAGTGCATAGCTATTACGAATCGCGACGGAAATATCGCTCTTCAGAAATTCACCTAAAACTCGTTTTACAAAAAAGAAACCAACAAAGAAAAGAAACTTTGAAACAAAGCTCGGCATTTTTCTAAGAAACGAGTTAAAAAACTTCCGCATCATTCTAACTTAGCATACCCTGTGTTGAGATGAAGTCCATAGACTCGAAGAAAATCATCACGATTATTATTACCAATGGTCGTTGGCCTGAGCTTCGAGAATGCCTTGAGAGTCTATTCATTTCTGTTGAGTCCAGTGTGGATCTTTGGAATGTCGAAGTTTATGTGGGACTGAATGGTGTCTCTGCACCGGACTGGCTCAAGTCCCAAAGAGTTCAGCTCTATGAACTCCAACAGCATCTGCCGCCTCCGGAAGCGCGTAATGTCTTGTTAACTCGGATTCGTGGAGAGGATGTCTTATTCTTGGATGATGATGTGGTTGTACCAAAAGATTTTTTAAAAGATCTGCGGGGGCGTATCGATGAAAATCCTGACGTCGCTGTTTTTGGTGGCCCGAATCTGACACATCCGAAGGCATCGCTCTTCGAAAAATGCGCTGGTCGCGCTTTGGCTTCGAAATTTGGAACTGCGGGCGTCAGCAGAAGGTATTCTGCCAAGACCGATGAAACGATCACTCACTCCGAATTGCCGTTCACTCTTTGTAATTTGTGCGTTCGAGCGGGCACGAGTTTACCCTTTAAGAAAGGCATTGGAGTCGGTGAAGAAACAGAGCTTCTGCAGCGTCTCTTGCGAAATCATAAGGCCTTGTTCTCGTCGCGTCTTTTTGTGTGGCATCATCGCCGGAAAACAGCGCTGTCTTTTCTGCAGCAAATGTTCAAATACGGAAGGGGCCGCGGGGTCACTCTCAAAGAGGCGTCGCGGCCGAGAAGACTGCAATTCTTTTTTCTTTTGGTGGCTTACTTCGCGATCGCGACGCTGGTGATGCTGTGGCCGGTTGCAATGGGGACGGCTTTGTTTGTTTTCTATTTTCTGGCGAGTGTCGGAATTATTCTCAGAGAGCAATGGCCTTGGCCCGCATTTTTTCTTTTTCCTTTGAGCTTTGTTCTCATCCACGTTTTTTATCCTCTGGGTGTGATGCGGGGGCTTGCTCGTGTATAGACTTCAGCTGAAATTTGCCAATCCCAAAAAACTTCAGGACGTGCGTTGGCTTGAATGGGAGATCTTAGACACACCCGCAGCAAAGTTGTGGATGCAAATGCTTCTGGACTTGGCGCGAACAAAAAATACTTTTTATCCCCGCTTTACCGGCTTCGTGAGTCCTCATAAAACTATGGTGGATATTCAACATCGGCTCAATCAGAGCATCGAAGTGATCAATGAATCGCAAATCTATCACATCGCGGAACGGGCGGAAGACCATTTTAACCAAGAATTCGCCAATGTCATTCATCACCATTTTGAACTTCTCTGCGGCTCTATTGATAAACCTGCAAACTACGTCCGCTGGGATACGCCGCAAAGAGTGCGCAATGCCATTGCGGAATTGAATCATTGCATTCATGATATGGAAGCGCTTCATCGCTCGGTGGAAATGCGGACCCAAGGCACTAGCACGACTTCGGCCCTCGTGGTGGCCAGCAGGCGGGTGCCGCGGGTTTATATTCCGGATGAGGTATTTAAGTATTTTACCTTTGATATTGAGTTCGGAACTATTGTCTATCATTACTCCCAGATCGGAAAGACGTGGTGGGAGGTTTTTCTTGATAAAGACGAAGAAATTTTCAACGAAGCTATTCTTCCACTGAAATATCTTTCTGGCGAATTTGATATTTCTTTTAGTTCCAACACCATTCACGGTGAGGTCCTTCGCGAGTTTAAAGAATTTCTTGTTGGCAGAGGCTTGGATCCGGCAGAGCCGAAATTGGCTTTAGGATATGTGCCGGTGGGTAAACTCATCCGCACCTCGGGGGTCTCCGACCACGAATATCGCGAGGCTCTGGAGAATCATCTTTGCCTTCGCGGCGGGAAAATCTTTAAGGGCCGGGAGCTCAAGTCCGTTTTAAAAATCAATGAAGATGAATACAGCCTGACATTGTGAGGAATCATGTCTTTAGAAAAAATCATGGAGCGTATTATTCAGCCCGCTTTGGACCGTGCTAGCGACCTCATTCCGTACTTTGAAGTGCCAAAGGATCCGGGCCGGTTGGTCTTGTTTGGACTTCCGGGAGCGGTCTTAGATTCGCTCAACCTGGTCAGTTTTGTTTTTATTCTGGAAGAAGAAGTGGAACGCGCAACAGGTGTACAAATCAAAATTACCACCCAAGACGTGATTGAAACCGAAACGCCGCCGTTCAGCAGTCTTGGAAATCTTGAACAGTTTCTGTCTCGGAAAATCAAAGAGGCTGCTTAGGAGGAGTCATGGATTTACAAATATGGTTGGGAAGCACTAAGATTTTTCTTCATGAAAGCCAACAGTCAAAAACCTATCATGATTTAGCGATCGACATGAAGGCCCTATCGTCCGCGATGCAGGCGCGCCTTCGTGAGCGTCAGTTTTTTGTCGTTGAAGCAGAAAACTCTTACACCACCTACTTAAGGTTTCTAACTCTGCTCCACCTCGGTCAGGTGGTCTTATTGAGTCCCTCGTATCAGTTTCACGACGTCGCATACAGAGATTTCTTGAGAACAGAAATAGGCGCGGATTTTATTTTTTGGTCTCGAGATCAAGAGTCGGCAAGCTTGTCCATCCCCGCGTCAGCGTCGCTGCCAAATAAAAAATTCGCCGATTTAAAACAAACGCAAGGATATTTCGTCGTTCGCACATCGGGATCCTCCGGGAAGAAATTTAAACTGGTTCTTCATGATTTGCAGAGATTCATCACCAAGTACCGCCGTATCGGCCCTCACTTCCAAAAGACTTTTGCGTTCTCGCCAGCGGAATCCATCGCCGGGATTGAGACACTATTGGAAGTGATAAGTCATCAATGTGAACTCGTTGCTGCTGGTGATCGTTTGAGTCCCGCCGTCGTGACGGATTTATTAAAAACATACGAGGTCGACTATTTTCAAACAACGCCGACCTTCTTGAATCTCTTGGTGGTGGCGGGCCAGCATCGCGGCGATAAGCTTTCTTCGCTCAGAAAAATTGCCTACGGCTCCGAGCCGGCCCAGCTGACGGTTTTGCGCGCCATCGGCGCCTGCCACCCCCAGATTGAATTTATGCACACCTACGGCATGTCGGAGATTGGCATTCAAAAGACTCTCACCAATCCACAGGATCCGAGCGTTTTTCAGTTGGATGCAAAATTCAACCCCGGCCGTCGCATTGAGGGCCTCGTGGAAGTGCGATCCATGACGTCTTTAATACGCTATCTCAATGAAGACTCTTTACCCCTCAAGGGAGAGTGGTTTCAGACCTTCGATCATGTCGAGATGGAAGGGGAGTATTGGCGTGTCCTTGGCAGGACCGGAGATCTCATCAATCTTGCAGGAAGAAAGTTCTTTCCTTCCGAAGTTGAAACATTGCTGGCGGGGATGGCGGACATTCAAGATGTGACCGTGGTGAAAGAGGCCAATGAGTTCGTAGGTCAAATTCTCATTGTGAAAGTGGTCGTAGCACCCGGGACCGACGCGAAAACCTTCCATAAAAAACTCAAAGAGTTCTGTGAAAGAAATCTGCCGTTTTACATGCACCCGCACAAGGTGATTTTGAGCGAGGACAGCGAAATGAATAATCGCTTCAAGAAGGTACGGCGGTTATGATTTACTCCTCGGCCTTGTTTGTCTTCTTCGCGATTTTTGTCGTCGGCGTTTTTCATCTTCTTAGTTCGAAGTGGAAAGTGCCGTGGCTGGTGCTTGCCAGTTTTTACTGGTATGCGAGCTGGGAGTGGCAGTGGGCCGTTGTTTTGTTTTCCATTTTGTCCGTCAACTATGCAGTTCTGTGGTGGCTTGCCAACCGCGGGAATGAACGTTGGCGCCGGCTCGGAGATGTACTGCTGGCGCTCGATATTCTTGTATTTCTGGTTTTAAAGTGGGGAAAGATCGGAGAATTCGAATTCACGACTCCTTACGGCACCAGTTTTTTTATGTTCATTCTTTTTGCTTTCTTAATCGATCTCAAGCGGGCGGGCTCGCTTTCGCAATTCACAGACCCCGGGAGATTTCTACTTCAAGGAAGTTTTTTTCCGGTGTTGGTCGGCGGTCCGATTGAAAGAGCCAAAACCTTTCAGCCGCAGCTGCACAAAGATCTGAAATTCCGCTGGGGCGACGTTTTGGGAGGAGTAATTTTATTCGCCTACGGTTTTATAAAAATAGCTTTACTCTCTTCGACTTTTTTAATTTTCAAGAGCCGGTCGGCGTTGTTTGCCCAGGATAATATGCTTTGGTTCGTCTTTCTCGGCATCATTTCCACTTTGCAGGCCTATGTGGATTTTTCCAGTTACTGCGATATGGGACGGGGAGTGGCGCGCTGTTTGGGGATTCAGCTGTCGGTGAATTTCCGGCCTTTTTATTATGCCAAAAACCCCAGCGATTTTTGGCAGCGCTGGAATATTTCTTTGGGGTTGTGGATTCGCGACTACATCAGTTTTCCGATGATGCTTCGCTGGGGGCGTAGTGTTTCGCAAAGTTTGATTCTATTCGTGTCCTTTGTCATCGTCGGTCTGTGGCATGGCCTCACTGCCAACTGGCTCTACTTCGGAATCTTCAACGGCTTTATGGTGATTTCCTACACATGGCTCAGCCGCCGCCTGCGCTGGAAAGGCGCGGGGTATTTCTTCAGTTTTCTAATCTTTATTGGCAACGGTCTTTTACAGCAGCCCGAGACCTTGCAGAGCCTGGCAACAGCTTGCGGAAAATTCACTTGGCAATCACTGACCTGGTTTTCCGAGCAGCAGTTTGCGTTTCCAGTCAGTCCTTGGTTTTTTCCGGTCCTCGCTGGTATGTTTTTGCTCGAAGGGATGCTTGAGTTCAGACCGCGGTGGATGAGCCACTTACAAAAAAACCTTGGAGTAAAAATAGTTTTAGCGGCGTTGTTAATCCTCCTATTTTTCTTTGCCCTGGATAGAAATATTTTAGTCGAGCAAAACCATCTGCCACCAGCCTATTTCAGAATTTGAGGACCTATGAGTCAGGAAGTTTTTTTTATTAATGTCTTTCCCACCAATGACCGCCGCGAAACCGTCGACTATAAAACTTTAACAAAGAACTTTGTCGAGCTCAGTGTTCGCCATGGTTTTCGCCATACGCTGATGACGGTGGGAAATAAACGTCTGGATCCTTGGACGCTTTCCCAATGGGCGATGCACGAGAATCCCCAATTCGCACCGTTAATCGCGGTAAATCCTTTTTACCAGCACCCGGTGGAGATCGCCAAAAAAGTGACAGCCCTCCATCAACTCTATGGTCATTCTCTCGCTCTCAATTTTGTCACGGGCTCGTTTTTTTCCGAGAGAAAATCCGTCGGCGATCATTTGAGTTTTAAGGAAAGCGCTCAGCGCCTCAAGGAATCGGTCAGCATTGTCCGAGAACTTTTAGAGGGAACAAAGCCTGCGATATCTTCAGGACCCTTTTACCCCCTGCAAGGCGCAGAAGTGCATCCGAAATGCCAAGGACCTCGTTTTGAGTGCTTTCTCTCTGGAAATCTGCGCCAAGACTTCGCTGGCGATGAGGATTGTTATTTCGTGACCAGCATGCGCCCCTTGGCAGAAACTTTACCCGCAGCCCCGCGCTCCGGAATAAGTTTCGGCATCTGCGCCCGCGAAACTAGGGAAGAGGCGAGGGCCGCTCTCTCTCGTCTTTACCCCGCAGATCGCCGGGGCGAGATGTTGTTTGAACTTTCGCTCGCGAATAACGAAACACCTTGGAATCGCTGGTTGAAAACCTATTTGGCAGAATCAAAACAAGAGGATCCTTTCTATTGCCTACAACCCATGAAGAATTTCTGGTCGTCAGTTCCCTACCTGGTGGGATCGTACGACGAAGTCACGCAAAGAATTCGCGAATATATCGCAAAAGGCCACGGATTTTTCATTCTCGATTTTCTCCCCGAAGAAGCCGACCACGTGGGTGAAGTGATGAGGCGGCTTCGCGCGGGCGGGTAGGTATACACCCAGCAGGTGAGGGTTTTGTTCATAAGTTCGACAGGTATTTTTTTTCTTCAGGACGAAAACAGGTGAAATCTAATTCTCGTTTAGGTATCTTCCGGGTTTTAAGAGATATCTAATATACAGAAAGTTCATTCTGGATTTAATCAAATCTCGAAAAGGTCCCGCGTGCAAAAAATCTCGCAATTGGCTCTCAGTGTTCTTTTTCTTTATGACCTGTCGGCATTCAGTTGTACGGCATTTGAACTGCCAAATAGTTCTGTTCCGGTTATGGCCAAAACCTTTGATTGGTATGATGATTTCGGGTTGGTGCTCGTCAATAAACGGAATGTCGAAAAGAAAGCCCTCACTAAAACCGGAACTCCCGTGCAGTGGGTTTCCAAAAATGGGAGTATCACTTTTAATCAGGCGGGGCGTGAGTTTCCTTTCAGCGGTATCAATGAGCAGGGTCTGGCCGTGGAGCTTCTGGCCCTTCTTTCCCCTGGATCGTCTTATCCGCTGGCGTCCGATCCAAAGCCTGCCATCAATGAGTTTCAGTGGGTTCAGTTTATTCTCGATGGTGCGTCGAATCTCCAGGAAGCCATTCAGCTTGCTCAAAGCGTCCGAATTGATCAGATTTTCAATGAGTTCCCTTTGCACTACATCGTCTGTGAAGCCACGGGAAAGTGCGCTGTCTTTGACCACCTTAATGGAAACCTCGTGGTGACAACGGGAGCAAAGCTGCCGGTACAGCTGATCACGAATTACCTCTACTCTGAGTCCGTTGCTAAATTAAGTAAGCCTATTTCTATGGCCCCCCAGGCGGACACACGGTTTGAGCGCGCAGCCCAACTATTGAGCCAGTTCAAGCCCGTACAGGATCCTATTAGCTATTCCTTCGCGGTCCTTCGATCGATTGGCCAAGGAGACTTTTCGAAATGGAATATAGTCTTCCGGCTCGATACAAAGAGAATCTACTTCCGCAGTCTCCGCGCTAATACCATCAAGACCTTCAGCCTTACGGATTTTGATTTTTCCTGTGCCACACCCGTGGAAATGCTGGATATTAACAGCAAGGCATCGGGCGAAGTCGCATCCCAGTTCCAGTCCTATGATCCCGCGGTCGATGCGCAATTCATCCGCCAAGCGCGCGTATGGGCTCCAGCTCCAGCCATGGCTAAGGCGGCAGAGGCCCTTCCGCAGCAACAGACTCGATGCCGATGAAGGGCCATTGTATTTAAAGCAATTAATTAATATAAAATATTTTTCTTTCAGAGGGAGTCTCATGGAAAATCAATCACAAGCTTTCAAATCTTTAGAAACGACCGCGCTGGAGTTGAATCAGCAGATCGCACTCAAAGTGACGGGTCACTACCAAATTTTCGAATATAAAAAAACAGGTACAGAAAAAAAACTCACAGCTCTGCCGATCACGGTTCAAATTACACAACGACCGGGTCTTCTCGCTCTTGAGCTTTACAACGAGAATGAAGGAACAAAAACGTATCTCAACTATCCAATGAATGGTGCCTCTGCATGGAGTGAAGAGCTTCAAGCCTTTTTATATACTCGTGCTATCGGTAACACTCTTGTTGCAGATATTATCTCTCCGGTGAAGGGTCAGGATCGTAGCCGACCAACCACAAATCGGATCACATGGCGTCTCGACGACAAGAAGTGCATTCTTGAGTTCTATGAGTTCTTTGATGCAGAAGGAAAGCGTCTTGATTCTAGTCCGGGACATCTTAGAACTCTTGTGCCGGTTCTTGAGTCGTAAGATATCACCAGGGACTCTCACTGACGTAGCGCCAGTGCCGAGGAATGCTCCATCATCTCCTCGAGCATTCCAGGGCGCGCGTTGAGACACAGCCGCAAGGTTTTTTTAATTTCCCTCAACGCTTCAAGATCACTTGCGCGTAAATCCACCAGAATCTTCTCAAGCTCCGCAGGCCACTGTGCCTGCGGAAAAAGATGGTGCGCGAGGCCGTAGGTTACCGCCGCAGTGGCGGTGAAAGTGCGTGCCGTGAGAGCCAGTTCCGCAAAGTGGGAGGCTCCGATTTTTTGCACAGCCAAGGGTGTGATGATTCCCGGAATGAGTCCCTGGCGTGCTTCGCTCAGTGCAAAGTCCGTTGTTGGGTCACAGATTACAATATCACTCGCAGCAATCAGCCCGAGTCCGCCGCCGCGGATTTTTCCTTGGGCTGCGCAGATGACGGGAATTTCGATCTTGATAAGAGCTTGATACATTCTTACGAGAACTCGCAGGTCTTCTTTACTTTGCAGGTTTTTGATCCAATCCAAATCAGCACCGCTGCAAAAGTTTTTTCCTTCGCCTTGGAGAATCACGGCAAGCAAACCGGGGTTCGCGTTGGCGCTAGCGAAAGCTTTTGCGAGTTCTTCGGCCATCGCGCCATTATAAGCATTCGCACGCTCAGGTCTTGCGAGGGTGATGTGAAGAATATCATGCGCTGTTTTTGTGATCACCATTGTACCGCCGCCATCTCGATGGTCAAACCAGGTCCCATGGTCACCATGATTCCATAATCCTGGGGTTTGACAACTCCTTCCGCAAGCAGTCGCTCGTAACTAAAAAGAAAGCTACCGCTGGAAACATTGCCATAGTCGCGCAAAACAGAACGCGTGTGGCGGAGATCTTTAGGAGCTAAGCCGATTTGTTTTTCCAAGGCGTCGAGAATCGCCGCGCCTCCCGAGTGCACAATCCAATGGCGGATCTGCTCACGGTGCAGGCCAGTTTGCTTCAGGAGTTGCACCAGAGGTTGCTGTATCTCGCGGCCCAGAGTCTCAGGAGTTTTTTTATCAACATAAAAACTATAGCGGCTTTTTTCTTTTTCAAAATCAAATCGCAACAGCGGCAGACTTTCAGGGATCATGTGACTAGCAAAGCCCAGAATCCGCGGTTGGTGAGCATCGGTCCCTTCCGTATTGCGAATCACTGCGACCGCAACGCCGTCGCCAAAAAGGCTGTTCACGAGTGCGGCGTTCTCCGAATCGTCGAGAGTGTAAAGACACGAGCAGAGCTCACAGCAAATCAGCAAACCGACTTTTTCAGGATGCGAGGCGCACCATTGCGCCACACTGCTGAGACCATTCAATCCGGCGTTGCAGCCCATGCCGACGATATCCAGTCTTTGCGTCGATGGCTTCATGCCAAGTTCCGCCACCGTCAGCGCCGAGAGTCCCGGAACAGCAAATCCGGTGGAGGTTACGCAGGCCAAAAAGTCCACATCCTGCAGACTGAGCGAAGCTTTCTTAAGCGCTTTGCGTGTCGCTTCGGCAATCAGCAGGGGAGCGTGCTTCAGAAATTTTTTACGAAGGTCCGCCGGCGTTTCCTCGCGCAAGATTTCCCCAGTAGCAACTCCATCGGGCAGCAGCAGGTGGCGCGTGTGAATGTGCTTGTGTTGAAAGAAGCGCTGGGCCTTCGCGGTCTTCGCTGCAAGCATGCGACCGGCAAGCTCTTGAGTGAAAGAGACGGGCGGAACTGCGGTTCCCACGGAGAGAATGTGCGGAGTGCGGGAGATCGTGCTCATATTTTCATTTAATCAGCTGCATTTACTAAATTGAATGGAAAATCAGAGCGACAAAGTTTTTAGGACCCAAGTCGGAAAAACAAATCCTTATGGTTTCTTATCGAGGACTGTTTCAATCTCTAGAGAAAAATCCTTCACGAGAAGACCAATCCCATAGGGCGTGGGATGCGAAGGATCCCACCAAACAAGCCCGCTCAGTGTTGGTAAATCGTTCAGCAACGGATTCGGATTAAAAACATGAGCGTGATAAGTCCGGCGCAGCTTCGTCACCAGAGACTTAATAGGATAAAAGAATTCATCTTTGGTTTCTGTACTCGAGAGGTCCTTATGAAGACTATTGGCGGCCTTGACCGTAAATAAATTCTTCTGTTCCGTACTCATGGGGGGAACCATGATAAGAATCTCAATCCCTTTTGCTGCGACAAATTCAAACAGCTCCTCAATCGCCTTTTCCTGGAGATTCTGAATCCCATAGCAAAACACCAAGAGATCCGGCTGATAGCGATCGAGTTCGCTTTTGATTTCAACAAGACTCTCCGGCAGAAAAAAGTTGGATTTGGAAAGATTTAACGACTCAAGATGGAGACGCTTCTCAAGCAGCTGTTTCTGCATGACTTGATGAGCGCGCGCCACCAAAGTCTTTTCCCAGCTTTCGCCCCCGTCTCCAGAGAGGAACGACCCGCCGACATAGGCCACGCGTTTTGTTTGCTTCGTCTTTTCGCTAAACGTAAAATCGGCGAGGTCCTTGCTGTGAAGACAGGTGTCGCCGGAACAATAATTATAGGCGTGATTGAATTTACTGACTCCACGTTGAAATAGCTTTTGCAAATTCGGTGCATCCCCACCGACGGCCGCATACCAACTCTCAAAAAAATGAAATCGCGTCCGCTCAAAATCCCAAAGGCGATCGCGCCCCTGTGGAGACGAGAACTCAAAAGGGTGCGCGGCGAAGAGCGGGGTGATTTTTGAGTAATAATAAAAATCAAAGGCATACCAAAAAGCACTGAACAGAAATAGAGCCTGAGAGACTTTCAGTGTCCGGTTTAAAACACTGCGGCCTCTGTCCGCAAGGCTCAGAGCAAATCCGGTAAAGAACACGACAACCGTAATGGCAGCAAGATTTTTTAAAAACAACCACGGCGGATAATTTCTATTTTTGAAATCCCGGAATTCCTGCAGCCCCTCCACTGATGTGATGTGGAGATCTTCAATAAAAACATCCGTCATCGAAGTTAAAAAGCCGAATCGGCCGAGAGTGAACTTGGTTGGCAAAATGGCAAGAAGGCGCTGATCCACAAGCACCTCCAGTCCCTCTGCTTTCTCCGTCAGAGTCAAAACGTGCGTTCCTTTATCCAGAGAGAGAGTCGGAAGCTCCATTTTGCTCACGAACTCTCCGTCCATCGTGCTCTTGTAATGCAGGTTTTTGAAATAAGGATTCCGCGAGAGGCGCAGCCCTTCCATGCTGTGCTCATCCACATTGAAAAGAAGATCCACGGAGCCTGTGTCGAGCAAGCGCAGAGTCGCGGAGTACTGTTTGAGCGCGACAGACCGCCGAGAGAAAATACGTTGCCAGCCAAAATACTCCGTAGGAGAAAAACGATTTCCGCCTAAAAGAGCTCGAGTCATCACCGACTCCAAACGGGCCGTGGGGCTGTAGTCCGTCGTACTTTTATAGGAAATCCACTCGGGATGACTGTACAGATTGTTTTGCGAGTACAGCAGAGCTTCCTGCCAAACCAGCGCCGTGAGCACCCAGAAGAAAACAAGAATGAGAGAAGTCCGCAGCAGCTTCGGCATAGTCCTTTATTTAATGCCAAAATAACAAAAGCTTCGAGAAATTTTGCAACGATACAGTTTTAAGTCGGGGGAGAGGAGCCGCTAGGGCCCCTCTAGAACGCGTAGATCAAACGCGCATTTGTTGAAGTCACGTGCTCTTCAGCCAGTGATGCTTGAGTTTCGATCCGTTGATTCATCCACGTATAGAAAACTTCAAAGTTGAAATTCTTATTTACGATCAAACCGCCGCCAACTTGGTAGCCAAGGCGAGGATCGTGTTTGGCGAAGTCATCACCGCCAACAATCGCCGTATTGAAACCGAGCGCGCCATAAACATACTCTGGCGCGGCTACAATCAAATTTGCTGAAGGCATGAAATTGGTGACGTCGGAAGTATTCTCGATGCGCTTGTCGGCTTTCAAGATACTGAGGTTCAAGTCAAATCCTAAACCGGCACGCTTGATTTGCTTGTAGCCAACCTTGATGCCGAGTTGCTTCGGAACAAGATCCATGTCGTTTTTAAACCCTTTTTCAACATTCCCAGTAGCCTTGTTTTTGATGTCGGAAACTGAGGTCTCTGGGGACATGTACTCAAAACCCAGGTTAAAACCATCCACCATATAAGGAGAGGGGCGCGAGCTCGGGATCGCATCCGGATCATAGTTATAAGTCGGCGGAGCCTTTTTAAGCTTCGTTGTATTGGATCCTTGAGCGTGGGCCATCTGGCCGCCAATGAGGCTCATAATCATTATGAGGGAGAGAGTAGCTCGTTTCATAAAATGCTCCTTAGTGTGTGCTTATGCTGATTTAGAGCAAGAGGCGGGCCATCCTGTAAGTCTTTCAGGGCCTGTCACTAAAGTTGTCACAAAATGAGATTTCGGGGTCAAAATGCCCCTGGTTCCACACTCGGGAAGGAGTATTGATATCAAACACTTAGACGCTATAGACGAAAAGCGTCATTTTTGGCATAGGCGTTGCTTTAAACCCTTCGGAATCAAAAAGCTAAACCACGAGGAGAACACTATGAAGAAGTATTTCTATATCCTTGCGGCTCTAAGTATCGTTCCGAATTTGAGTTTAGCTCAGGCGGGGAACTTCGATGCCGAGGTCGATCAAGAACTCGACCAAATGTATGCGAATAAACAGGCGACAGTGAATGTCAGCCCAGCTCCAACAAGAGCAGCAGTGGGTGGAACAGCGGCTCAAGGCAGCCAGCCGATTTATATTTTGAATCAGGCCACTCCAACTTCAAATGCCACAGCTCAAGCATCTCAGATACAAAAACAACCGGTCGCTTTGATTGAATCAACTCCGTTGGTTGAATCGAAAGCCGAGTTGATGAGAAAGTCTCGTCAAGATGCTGAGGTTCAAACCGAACAAAAAATCGTCGAGAAATTGGAAGCTTCTCGTCTTGAAGACGAAAGACGCCGTGCCGATGTTCTCTTCGGAAATAAATTTGATCAAATGCAACAACCAGCAGCTCAGGCCGTTGTGCAAGCTCCGGTTGTTGTTCAAGCGGCTCCTGTTGTGACGCCTTTGGAGCCGAAAGACAACATTCGTGATGTCGTTCGTGAAGAACTCGCGTCTTCTAAGAACTCCATGAAAATGGAAGAAGTTGCCGAACCCGCTCCAGTTGAAGTTCGTTATTTCAGCGGTATCGCTGGGATCGGTGACTATCCAGATGTGAAGAACGTTCGCGGTAATTACGCTCTCGGTGCTGCTTTCGGGACAAAGTATGATGCCCTCATCGTTGAGGGTTCTTTCTTGTACTCAAACTACACTGTTGAGAAAATCGACTGTAACTGCACAACCTACAATCCGTATCCTACATTGGTAGATGCGAATCAGTATCAAGCAGGTGTTGCAGCGAAATATCAATTGCTGTCAGGCCTGGTTCGTCCAGTGCTTGGTGGTTTGGTTTCTTACAGCTATCGTAAGTATGACTGGAAAAACGTTTACACTTATTCCCCTTACAACAATTGGGGCTCAACAAGTGACTCTCATGCGATTGATTTGGGTGTGACTGCGGGTGTGGACTTGGAACTCAGCAAGAAATTTGCTCTTGGTTTCGAGTACCGCTACATGTTCAATCTTTCAAGCCGTGTTGACAATCAGTCGATCGTGACTGGACCTCAGTACGGTACGCCGATCGAAAAGCTGAGCTATTACACAATGGCGATCGCTGCGAAAGTTAATTTCTAATATAAATTGCATTCCTAGTGGTTGAAGGCCCTTATGAGAAATCATAAGGGCTTTCTTTTTTCAGTCGGGGATGTCATTCTAGATTCATGCGAATCACTGCTTTTTTAACAGTCACTTTATTGTCATCTGTCCTCGCATGGGGGGCTCCTGCGATTGTTTCTCAATCCGTCGGTCAAGTCGGCGAGCGCGTCGTCACCAGCCGAGAAGTTCAGATCTCCGCGGTGTTAGATCGCATTTTATTTCCAGCAAAAGACAAAGTCACTGGTGGCGCTTTCGAAGTGCGCATCGGTGATCAGTACTTCATGAGCGAAGTGACGGCCGTCTTGTTGGAAGTGGTTGTATATAAAGAAGCAGAAAGTTTCTCGGTGGCCAAAGTGACGGACGAACAAGTTCAGCAAGCTGTTCGCAAAATTGAGAAGGCGGTTGAGGGAAAACCTTACTGGCAATCGCTGGAAGTCGGGCCTGCGGAATTAAAAAGGTTTGTTTTTCAGAAGCTCACCGCCAAAGCCTTCATCCAATTTAAAACCAGCTCGATGGTGGGGATCGTCAGTGATTCCGAAGCGCTGGCATATTATGAAAAAAACCGTTTGAAGTTCGGCGATATTCCCTTTGCGAATTTTAAGGAAAACATTAAGACGTTCTTAGCGCAGCAACAGCTCGAAGAGCGCACGCGCTCGTGGTTTGAGATCATCAAGCGCAAATACAAAGTCCGCAACATCCTCGCGGAAAACATCAACAATAAATTGGGGCCTGTAAAGTGAGTTTTAAGATGCGCACTCTGGAAGCCGGTGATGAAAACAACGTGCTTCAGCTCGTCGCGGACCTCTACCGCGTGCATCCTCACTTAGTGGGATTTCAATGGCCGGCGGAAACACTGCGGGCCGAGTTTCAATCCACCGACGGCTGGGGGATGTTTCATGGCAGCCGTCTGATCAGTTTTGTTTTGTATCGGGTCACCCCAGTGGCCTGGGAGATTTCCGTTGTAGCTAGTCATCCTGAGTTTTGGACCCAGGGTCTGACGCGCAGCCTCATCAGCCATGTGATTGTCCTGAGACCTTCCGAAAAAGAACTCTGGCTGGAGGTTCACGAAGAAAATACGCGGGCTTGGCAGCTTTATGAGTCCCTGGGATTCCAGAAGACGGGAGTACGCCCAAATTACTATCCAAACAATGGCACTGCCTGGTTGTATACCCTGAGATAAACCCTTGCATCGCTTAGCCTTTTTTGCTAGCTTCACACTCGAACGGGCCTTGAAGGGCCCGTTTTGCGTTTTCGGCGCACGCCGAGGAGGCGAAGGGCCGGAGGCCTGGAGCTGGACTTATCCAGATCTTAGATTGCAACTTAGGAAATCAAAACTTAATGACCGATTCAAATCCATCGTGGATGGCAAAAGTAGAAGAAGTAGCGCAAGACGTAACCTCGCGTGAAGGTTGCATTTTGTACGATATCGAATTCGTCGGTATCGGTAAAGGTCGTACACTCCGTTTGTACATCGATAAAGAAACCCCTGCAGCGACGGCAGCATCGGAAGAAGGTCAAGGCGTCAGCATCGACGATTGCGCCAATGTTTCCAGAGCTCTGAATGAGATTTTGGATGCTCAAGAAGACCTGATTCCCGGCGAGGCATACAACCTCGAGGTTTCCAGTCCCGGAGCTGATCGCATTTTGCGCAAACAATGGCATTTCGAAAAAGCTGTTGGCAAAAAGATCTGGGTGAAAGTGGACAAAGCTCTCGAAAGCTTTGGTGTCACGATCAAGGGAATGAAGAACGCAAAACAGATTGAAGAAGTATTAAAAGCATTTGACGGTGAGACTCTGAAATTCCAAGTCAAAGACGAGGAAGTAAATATTCCTTTCTCCGCCGTGGAAAAATCCAAAGTGCTTTTTGTGTTAACTAAGGGACAAAAAAAATAACCTAGAAGAGGTGAGTTAAATGGCTGACAATATGTTTACAGATCTCAGTCGCGTGATTGAACAAGTCGGTAAAGACAAAGGTATCGACAAGCAAGTGGTGGTCGAAGCGATCACTCAGGGGATGCTTGTTGCTGCTCGTAAGAAATACGGCACGTACCGCGAGATCGAAGCCACCTACAACGAAGACACTGGCGAAGTGGAATTGTTCCAGTTCAAAGAAGTCGTTCCCCGTGAAAAATACATCGACGAAGAAGTTGAAATCCCAATGGACGAAGCTTTGAAGCTCGATCCACAAGCGCAAGAAGGCGATTCTATCGGTATCAAAATGGATGCTGGCGAGCTCGGCCGTATTGCCGCTCAAACTGCAAAACAAATCATCATGCAAAAAGTGCGTGATGCAGAGCGCTCTATCATCTTCAATGAGTTTGAAGAACGTAAAGGTGAGATCGCTTCCGGGATCGCTCGTCGCGTGGAAAAAGGCGCGATCGTTGTCGACTTGGGCCGTACGGAAGCTTACATCCCGCCGCGTGAACAAATTCCGGGCGAATCTTACAAGCCAGGCGACCGCATTCAAGGTTACTTGTCGGAAGTTCGTCAAACGACACGTGGTCCGCAAATCATCATGTCTCGTGCAGATGAGCGCTATTTGATGAAACTTTTTGAAATGGAAGTTCCAGAGATCTACGACGGTGTTGTGGAGATCATGAGTGCAGCTCGTGAACCAGGACAACGTGCGAAGATCGCGGTTCGCTCTAAAGACAACTCTGTAGACCCTGTCGGCGCGTGCGTCGGTATGAAGGGTTCTCGCGTTCAAAACATCGTTCAGGAACTTCGTGGCGAGAAGATCGACATCGTTCCTTGGGATGAAGACGTTACACGTTTTGCGTGCAACGCTTTGGCTCCAGCGGAAATCTCTCGCGTGTTTGTTGATGAAGCAAACAAAGAGATGGAAGTTGTTGTGCCAGACAGTCAATTGAGTTTGGCGATCGGTAAGCGTGGACAAAACGTGCGTTTGGCGGCAAAATTGACGACTTGGAAATTGGACATCATCTCTGAGTCTTCAGCTTCGAATCGTACTGCGGAATCCATTTTCAATTTGATGTTGTTGCCAGGCATGAATCAAACAATGGCACAAAACATCTTCCAATCTGGTTTCGGTTCATTTCAATCTGTAGCGAACGCAGCGGTCGAAGAAATCATGACGATTCCTGGTTACGACGATCCAGAGCGCGCAGAAAAACTGATCAACGAAGCGAAAGCTTTGATTGCGAAGTACGAAAAAGAAGGAACGCCAATCCCGACAGCTCCAACAGCCGCGAAAGAAACCAAGGCTTCTGGATCTGCAAAAGAGCAAGCTGACGCCCGCTTGAAAGAAGAACTTTCAAAGCTTCAGGCTGAAGATAAAAAGTAGCCGGCGAAGCTGGACTTAGTTTTTGAGTAATTAACAGGAGAATACGTGAGTAATCCAAAAGTTTTTGAATTTGCCAAAGAAATCGGGCTTACGCCCTTGGCCTTGATGGACAAGATCCGCGAGTGGCAGCTTCCAGTGAAGAGCCATATGTCGGAACTTGAGCCAGAAGTTCTTGAGCAAATTAAAGTCAAACTCGCCGGTGGCGGAAAAACCACTGAAGAGGCCAAACCTAAAAAAGCGACGACTCGCAAACCTCCTGCGAAAAAAGCCGCAGCGCCAGCTGCTGAAGCAGCTCCGGCAGCCGCGGCGGCTCCAGCAAAATCCACAGTCGTACGTCGTAAGGCCACGAAAGAAGCTGAGGAAGCTGAATTAAAAGCGAAAGCGACAGAAGAAGTTGCAGAAGAAGCTCCAAAGACAGCCACCAAAGTGGTTCGTAAAAAAACTCCTGCAGCTGAGGAAACTGAAGAGACCACCTCCGCTGAAGCTCCGGCGGTTGAGGCCCCGGTAGCGGCGCCAGCTCCGGTTGTTGCGAAAAAAGCAGAACCGACTCCTGAGCCCGCAGCGCCAGTGGAAGAAGCTCCAGCTCCCGTAGCAGCAGCGGCGGCCCCGGCCGCTCCGGCCGCTCCAGCAGCAGGTGTGGCTCGTAAAAAAGAAGTGACTGTTGGCAGCAGCGGCGTTGCGAGTGCAGCGACGGCCGCTCCAAGCATTGGACGTAAAAACATCATCGGTCGTATGGACCTTTCTCGTGTTTCTCAACAGACTCCGCAGAGACCTGCGGGAGATCGCGGCCAGGGTGGACCTGGTGGCGATCGCCAAGGTGGTTTCCGTGGACCAGGTACGAGCGGTGGTTTTGGTGGGGCTCCTCGCCCTGGACAGAACCGCAATATTCGTGCGGGCTTCATTGCCCAAGCAGCTCCGGAAATTCCTGAAGAAACACCAGAGAATCGTCACGGTCGTTTCGACGATAAGAAAAAAACCAAGTTCACTCCGGGCACAGCGAGTCCACCTGCAGCGGGGACTGGTCCTTCGGCGAAGGAGCGTGAACAAGAAGAACAAATGGCGAATTTCAACGCCGTTGAGTTCCGTAAGCGCGAAATGGTGTTCCAGCCTAAAAAGAAAAAAGGCATGTTGGAGCGCGCGAGTATGAAGACTCAAATCACGACGCCAAAAGCATTGAAGCGTATTCTTAAGGTGAACAACACCATGAAGTTGAGCGACATGGCGATGGAAATGGGCGTGAAAGCTCCGCAAATCATCAAAGTTCTCATGACCAATGGTGTGATGGCGAACATGAACACCGCTTTGGATTTCGATACGATCGCATTGATCGTTCCGGAATTCGGCTGGGAAGCTCAAAACGTATTTAAAACGGCGGATGAAGTGGCGAAGGAAATGGCATTCGGTAATTTGGATGCTACGACCGTGACTCGTCCTCCGGTAGTTACCATCATGGGTCACGTTGACCATGGTAAAACCAGTTTGCTCGATGCGATTCGCAAAGCGAACGTCGCAGCGGGTGAGGCCGGCGGGATCACTCAGCACATCGGTGCTTACAATGTGACTCTCGAAGACGGGGCGAAGATCACGTTCTTGGATACCCCGGGCCACGAAGCCTTCACGGCGATGCGTGCTCGCGGTGCCAATGCAACGGATATCGCGGTGATCGTAGTTGCAGCGGACGACGGTATGATGCCACAAACAGCAGAGGCGATTAATCACGCGAAAGCTGCGGGCGTTCCTATCATCGTTGCAGTTAATAAAATAGACAAGCCAGGTGCAAACCCTGAGCGTATTAAGCAACAATTGACAGAGCTTGAAATCGTTCCTGAAGAGTGGGGCGGAACAACGATCTTCGTTGAAGTTTCAGCTTTGAAAAAGACAGGTATCAAAGAACTTCTCGAGAACATCCACTTGGTTGCTGAGTTGCAAGACTTGAAAGCAAACCCTGAGCGTTCTGGAACCGGTCTTGTAATCGAAGCGAAGATGGAAAAAGGCAAAGGAAACGTTGCGACTATCTTGGTGAAAGACGGGACTGTGAAAGTCGGTCAATACATCGTTGCCGGCTTCCAAAAAGGCCGCGTGCGTTCTTTGACCAATGATCGTGGTGAACGTGTGCAAGAAGCAGGGCCTGGTGAACCGGTTGAGGTTCTTGGTCTCGAAGGCACACCAGCTGCCGGCGATCGTTTCGACATCGTCGCTGACGAAGACACAGCGACAGAGGTTTCTGAGCTCCGTAAGGATCAAGCGAAGAAAGCCGAAGTCACTCCAGCTTCGAAGATGTCTTTGGAAGACATTTTTGCCAAAGTGACGAAAGGAGACGTGAAAGAGCTCGCAATCGTATTGAAAGCGGATGTTCATGGGTCTCTTGAAGCAATCAGCGGCATGATCAGCAAACTTTCGACTGCGGAAGTTAAGACTCGCGTGATCCACTCTGCAGTGGGCGGCGTGAGTGAATCTGACGTGCTTTTGGCGAACACAGCAAATGGGATCATCATCGGCTTCAACGTCCGTCCTGACGGCGGCGCTCAAGCAGCGGCGAAACGTGTGGGCGTTGATATCCGCACTTACTCCATCGTTTACGAATTGGTGGATGATCTTAAGAAAGCAATGTCCGGACTTCTTACTCCAGACATCGTTGAGAAAGTTATGGGTCGCGCAGAAGTTCGTAATACATTCACCGTCCCTAAAGTGGGCACGATCGCGGGTTGCTTCGTCGTTGACGGTAAGATCCAAAGATCTAACATGGCTCGTTTGATCCGTGACGGTAAGATCGTTTACGAAGGAAAAATTTCTTCATTGAAGCGCTTCAAAGATGACGCCAAAGAAGTGGCGACAGGATTTGAGTGCGGTATCGGCATCGAGAACTTCAACGACGTTAAAGTCGGTGACAATATCGAAGCCTTCGTTAAAGAAGAAGTGGCTCGCGAGTTGACTTATGAGGCCAATGCATAATGAAAAACACAGGTGACGGACGCAGAGTAGCTCGGGTCGAGCGCGAGGTTCAGCAAACCGTCGCCCAGTTTTTGATTTCAGGTTTTAAATTACCCCTTCCGGGGATTGTGACGGTCGCACGGGTGAAAATGCCGGGCGATCTCCGTACAGCAAAAGTTTATGTGAGCGTTCTTGGCGATCCAAAGCTGCTTGATGAGGCGGTGGATTTGTTGCAAGAGCGTGCATTTGAAATCCAAAATTATCTCGGTAAAGAACTCAAGATGCGCTATTGCCCAAAGCTCTCGTTCTATCCTGATCATGAGACCGAAGAGATTCTGAAGGTTGAAAAGATTCTTCAAGATCTTGATAAAGAGCGCAAATCGAAGAAGGATATTGCGCGGCCTGAGGCCGCAGAATCCTCTGCAGAAGACGAAGATTCTAGCGAAGAAGGCTAAGTGAGCACATTTCATGGATTAGTACTGGTCAGAAAGCCCTCGGGGGTGACGAGCCACGATGTGGTCGCGCGCCTGCGCCGGATTTTAGGAACCAAATCTGTCGGCCACGCGGGGACCTTGGATCCAATTGCAGAAGGCCTGATGGTGGCGCTCATTGGTGAGGCCACAAAACTCAGTCAGTACATTCTTGAAGGAAATAAAGCCTATCATTTGAAAGCCCGTTTTGGAATTGAGACCGACACTCTCGATATCACAGGGCAAACCCTCAAAACCTCACCGGTGAATGTCACCTTAGAGCAGGTGCGAGATATGGGGCTCGGGCTTCAAGGTGACATGAGTCTCAAAGTGCCGATTTACTCGGCGATTAAAGTGCAGGGGCAGAAACTTTACGACTATGCTCGTAGCGAACAGGCTGTGGAAGTTCCTCACAAAGATATGAAATTTTGGGATGTGGAGTTTCTTGGATTTGATGGTGCCGAGGCAGAATTCCGTTTCTATTGCTCCAAAGGGAGTTACGTCCGTTCCTGGATCGAGCTTTTGGGGACAAAGTTAGGCTGCGGGGCCACGATGAGTGCCCTCACGCGGTTCTGGTCCGACCCCTATAAATTGGAAGAGTCCATCACATTGGAAGACCTCGAAGCTCAGCTCAAAGCGGGCCAGGAAGTTGCGGCCATGATCCCCATGGAGAAAGCCTTGCCAGGGGTCAAAAGAGTCCGCATCCGTGGTTATGATCAGGTGTTGTTAGGCAACGGCCAGATCAGCCATGAGCTCCGCTCGTTCTTGATTACGATGTTTGACCCCCAAAAGGACGAAATTATTCAGGTTTTATCACTGACTTCGGGGAAGCTGTTGGCCCTTGTAGGTATCGAAAAAGACCGGGGATTTGTAATAAAAAGGGTGATTAAGTATTGACCCCATCCCCAGTTCGTGGGAGAACCTAGCCTTCAAAAACACACTGGCCGAGCGACAGCCATGACGCTCGATTGCTGGTGAGCAATGCCCTAAGGGGCCTTGCTATTTAAACAAGAACAAGGACCCATAGGGCCTTGTTAATTAAAAAGGAGACTTTAATGGCAGTCACAAGAGAAACAAAAGCGCAAATCGTTAAGAAATTCAAACGTGCAGACTTGGACACAGGTTCTTCTGAAATCCAAGTGGCTCTTTTGACAGCAAAAATCAACGAATTGACAGCTCACTTTGAAATCCACAGAAAAGATCACCACGGCCGTCGCGGTTTGGTGACTGCGGTAAATCAAAGAAGAAAATTGTTGGATTACCTCCGCCGTACTGACACTAAAAAGTACGAAGCGATGTTGAAACAACTCGATATCCGTAAGTAAGCGGATCAGCAAAAAAAGGCTCGGGCACCCCGGGCCTTTCTTGCTTTTTGGGCCCTCGCTTGCAAAGATACGTTAACTAAAAAATCATGGCCACAAAGGCCCCTCCCGCCAAAAAGAAAAAAGTGGGAGACTACAAAGGAGAATCAATGAAAACGACTGTTACTACTTCGGTGGGCGGAAAACAGATCACCATCGAAACAGGCCGTTTGGCGAAACAAGCTGATGGATCTGCCCTGGTTACTTGCGGCAACAATATGGTCCTTGTCACAGCTGTTTCTAGCAAAAAAGCATCCACTCTCGACTTCTTCCCACTCACAGTGGAATACATTGAGAAGTTCTATGCGACAGGAAAAATTCCTGGTGGCTACTTCAAGCGTGAAGGTAAGCCGACAACAGACGCTGTTTTGACAGCACGTCTGATCGATCGTCCGATCCGTCCTCTCTTCCCAGAAGGTTACAGATACGAGACTCAAGTGGTTGGTACTGTGCTTTCTGCAGACGGCGCATTCCCTATCGAAATTCTTGCAAGCTTAGGAGCTTCCGCAGCTTTGCATGTTTCTAATATTCCATTCAGTGGCCCGACAGCGGCTATTCAAGTGGGCCGTGTTGACGGTGAGTTCATCGCCAACCCAACGCCACAACAGATGGAAAAATCCGACATGAACATTATTGTTGCGGGAACTCGCAATGGTTTGTTGATGGTGGAAGGTGAAACGAAATTCATCACTGAAGCAGACGCTTTGGCAGCCTTGAAATTCGGTCACCAATCGATGATGCCTCTCTTGAACGCGCAGGATGAGCTTCGCGAAAAAGTCGGTTCTCCGGCGAAGCGCGAGTTCACGCCTCCACAAATCGATCCAGAATTCCGTATGAAAGCGGAAGAGATGTTGAAGGATCCTATTGCTAAAGCTTTGACGATCAAAGAAAAACAAGATCGCTACGCCGCTGGTGACAAAGCTCATGCAGAAGCAAAAGAGGCTTTGTTGGCGACACTCACAGACAAAGAGCTGTTGGCGACTCGTGCGAAAGAACTTGCAACGATCGTTGAAGATTTGAAATACAAAGCAGCCCGTAGCATGATCCTCGACAAAGCGGTTCGTATTGACGGCCGTGATGTCAAAACAGTTCGTCCGATCGCGTGTGAAGTGGCTCTCTTGCCACGTGCTCACGGTTCTGGTCTTTTCACTCGTGGTGAGACTCAGTGCTTGGGGACTGTGACTTTGGGTACAGCTGACGACGAACAAATGGTCGATGCATTGCTCGGCACTGAAAAGCGTCGCTTCTTGCTTCATTACAACTTTCCTCCTTATTCAGTGGGCGAAGTCGGCCGTTTTGGTGGTCAAGGCCGCCGCGAAATCGGTCACGGAAACTTGGCTGAGCGTGCGCTCAAGGCTGTGATCCCTGACCATGAAAAATTCCCCTACACCATCCGTATCGTGTCTGAGGTTTTGGAATCTAACGGTTCTAGCTCCATGGGCACAGTGTGCGCAGGAACTTTGGCCCTGCTCGATGCCGGCGTTCAGATCAAAGGCAACGTTGCAGGTATTGCGATGGGCTTGATCAAAGAAGGCGATCGCGTCGCAGTTTTGACAGACATCTTGGGTGATGAAGATCACTTGGGTGACATGGACTTCAAAGTTGCGGGAACGGCGACTGGTATCTCTGCATTGCAAATGGACATCAAAATTGATTCCGTATCGTTCGCGGTGATGGAGCAAGCTTTGGCGCAAGCGAAAGATGGTCGTGTGCATATCCTCGGCGAAATGGAAAAAGTGATTAAGCTCGCTCGTGGTCAGATCTCAGAATTTGCTCCACGTATTGAGACGATCAAAATTAAGCCAGACAAGATCCGTGAAGTGATCGGTGCCGGTGGTAAAGTGATTCGTGGAATCACTGAAGCAACAGGCGTTAAGATCGAAATTCAAGACGACGGTACCATCAACATCGCGTCTGCGGATCCAGAAGCGACGAAGGCTGCTATCAAGATGATCAACGAGATCATCGCGGAAGCGGAAGTCGGTAAGGCTTATAAAGGCCGTGTTGTGAAGATTGCTGAATTCGGAGCTTTCGTTGAAATCCTTCCGAACACGCAAGGTCTCTTGCACATCTCTGAAATCGCCAACGAAAGAATTCGTAGCGTTTCAGACGTGCTCAAAGAGGGCGATGTGATTGACGTGAAAGTTCTTGAAGTCGACCGCGCGGGTCGTATCAAGCTTTCTCGTAAGGCATTACTCAACTGATGATTCCTTTCCATAAATCAGAGTTAGACAACGGAATCCGAGTGCTCAGTGAACAGCACTTGGATTCTCGTGCAGTATCCATCGGGATTTGGGTTCTAACGGGCACGCGTGATGAGGCCGCCGATGAAGGCGGCATCTCGCATCTTCTGGAGCATTTGGTCTTTAAAGGCACTAAAACTCGCTCCGCTTATCAAATCGCAAAATCATTGGAAGCCCTTGGCGGAGATCTTAACGCATACACCACGCGGGAGTACACTTGCTATCACGCGCTTGTGCTGAAAGATCATTGGGAGGAAGCTCTCGATGTGCTTTGTGATTTAGTCACGAATATGCAGATTTCCACCAATGACTTTAAGCTGGAAAAAGGTGTGATTCTGCAAGAGATCGCGATGACCGATGATACGCCGGAAGAGCTTATTTATGATCTGCTCTTCGAGAAAGCGTATGCGGGGCATCCGCTGTCGACACCGATTCTTGGAACCGTGAAGTCGGTGGCAAGTATGTCGCAAAAGAAAGTGACGGATTATTACAAATCCCGTTACACCGGCCGCAATATCATTGTGACCGCTGCGGGGAATTTGGATCATCAGATCTTCTTTGAAGCGGTGGAAAAGAAATTAGCAAAAAAACAAAAAGCAAAATTCTCGGCGGTGCGCGATCGTCCGCGCTGGAAGGCGGCTCGGGCGGTTTCTGAGAAATCTTCGGAGCAAGCCCATATGTTAATGGGGTTGCCGACATCAAGCTTTAAAGACCCTCAGCGCTTTGAGTCTTATATTGTGAACACGCTTTTGGGTGGTGGAATGACTTCCAAGCTCTATCAAAGTGTGCGCGAGAAAAAAGGCTTGGTTTATTCCATTCATAGCATGCTGAATACTTATGTCGATTCTGGTTCGATGCTGATTTACGCAGGGACCGATTTAAAGAGCGTTCGAAAAGTGGCTGAAATCATTTCTCGCGAGCTTAAGAAGCTTAAAAAGTCGGGAATTTCAGCGGCGGATGTGGAGCTCTTTAAGACCCAAGTCATTGGTAGCATTCTGTTGGGATCTGATGATATTGAAAGTCGTATGACCTCTATTGCGGTCAACGAAATGGTTTTTGGTGAATACCGCTCCGTAGACTCGGTGGTTCAGCAAATCCAAAAAGTAAGCCGAGCTTCCGTGAATGAATTTATTCGCGAAAAGTTCGACACCGACAAAATCTCCGGCGTCCTTATGGGGGCGGGTGTAGATGAGCTCGGTAAATGGTGGAAAGATTTCGAATTCTAAAAGGAAAAGTTTATGAAAACATTAACAGTAAAAATTAAGACGCTTGAAAACTTTAAAGGGGAATTGCCTCAGTACCAGTCCGCTGGTGCGAGTGGCGTGGATGTGCGCGCGCAGTTGAATGCGCCGATGACTTTGAAACCAGGCGAGCGTGCGATGATTCCAACGGGTCTTAGCTTCGAAGTGCCGATGGGCTTTGAAATTCAAGCTCGTCCGCGCAGTGGTTTTGCGGCAAAGCAGGGGGTTACTGTTTTGAACACACCGGGAACGATTGATGCTGACTATCGCGGTGAAGTGAAAATCATCGTGATCAACCTCGGCCAGGACAATGTTTTGATCCAGGATCAAGAGCGTGTTGCTCAGCTCGTTGTGGCTCCCGTGATCCAGGCGCATTTCGAGCTCACCGATGATTTATCGATCACCGAACGCGGCATTGGTGGCTTCGGTTCCACTGGTCGCGCGTAGTTTCAAGCATTCCGGGACGGTGTTCATCGTCCCTTAGTCTAGTTATGGAAGCACCTTTCTGTTGTTTAAACTGGTATCAGTCTAAAATGATGGAAAGGAGTCTTTCGATGATAAAGAGTTTCTTTTTTGTTTCTGTTGCAAGTCTTGTGAGTGTTTCGGCCCATGCTGAGTTTGATCTGGCCATGTTGCACAAATATTATACTGGTAATTTTACTTTTAATGGTAAAAAAGCGGCGGTCAATCCAAACGTTCCCGGTTACAATATAGACAATAAAAAAAGAACGGTTGCTACCGCACCAAGTACTGAGGGCTCCTACACGATGGCCTGGAACACGGAGGATGTGGATTTTTCTCCCGTACTAAGTGTGACGGAAGCGCGAGTATTTCCGCTTGGAAAAGACGTTTCGGACATCAATGCACGAACTTCAACCTTTTCCGGCGACAAGTTAAAGTCTTCTACTGTTTGCTCTGGAAGGGCTTCCAGGAAAACTGTGATCGGAAGACCTGTTATTGATACCGACATGAAATGTGTGACGGCAACCAAAGAGTCTTGTGGACGATTGCTGAAGGCTTATGAAGCTGAAGCCGCAAGACCAGGATCTACTCTTGCCAAGAAGGCTGAAGATTTAAAGAAGCAAGAGGAAAGTTGTACGAGCACGTTGGGTAGCTTTAAAAGGATGGCACTTGCATTTGGCAATCAATCACAGGCGATTGTAGATTCAGACACCAAACGGATAAAAGATTATGTTGATAAAACCACCGGCAGCGGAATTTTTGATCCCACTAATCTCGGCAAGGCCACCACGGAAGGCTCCATGGACAAAATGGCAGACACATACACAAACTCCGTGGATGGTATTCAAACTCTCACGTATGTCCTACGGACCTGCGAGCTAGCTCAAGGGGATTTCGAAGATGCTCCCAGAAGGCCTACTAGCGCTGCGCCCACCAATACTGGCAGTTCGAAAACTGACACATTTCATACAGGACAGTAATTACTTCTGACAGATTTTACTTTTTGGGTTCATTTCGCAGAGAGCATCTTTAAGCTCTCTGTTTTGTTTTTCAAGCTCGGCGATGCGCCCGTGATCCGTGAACCACTTATTGTAAAGCTCTTTCATGCTGTTGATGAGAGCGTAGGTGAGGGCGCCGTATTTTACGCGCGTGAGCTCTGTGTCTTCTGTGTCAGATGGATTTAACTTCGTTTTGTATTTCTCTGTAAGGGCAGGGACAGACTTCTCGACCTCTTGAGCGACGAAACCAAGGCGGTCGTTTTCATCGGTCGGTGTGCCGGCTTTACCGTTGTATTTGTAAGAGACGGGGCGAAGTTGAACGATTTCGTTTAAGCCTAAGTCGAAACTCTGAATGTCTTTTTTCACGCGTTCATCCGACAGACACGTACCGATCGTGGAGCCGTTGTAGGAGATACAGCCGAGCACCACCATGTCGCCGGCAGCCGTCAGCTGCAGAGCTGTCGTCGGAGCGCCGGAAGATCCTGAGGATGTTGTCGTGAAGAAATGCAAACCATTGTTAAAGGTCGTAGCTCCCACACCCCACTTACGACTGGCACCCGCGTGGAATTCGATGGCGGTGCTTGCAAATGAATCAGAACCGAAACTTGCCAATTTATTCCAATTGGAGGTTGTCCACACAGAACCGGTTGCAACTTGAAGGCCAGAATTAGTTGTCGTGGTTCCAATGCCGACATTGCCACCGAAGTAAGAATTTCCGCTACCGACGTACAAAGCGAAAGGATTGGTGATGGTGACGTTGGTTCCTGCGGATGGTGCTCCAGCAATCAAAAGGCTAGAGGCATTTGTGATAGTTTCAGCACTTGAAGCGGCCAATGTTGAAGTGCCGATGGATGCGACTGTACGATCCGTAATTGTGCCGGAGCCTGAGGTGTCTGTTAAAGTCGCGCCAGGGATATAGAGGAGCTTCCCTTGTGTCGTCCAAGAGGTCGAAGAAATATTTGTGGCGCCCACTTGTAAAAGTGATTGAGGACTCGCTGACCCGATGCCAACATATCCATTTTGATCAACGGTCATACGCGGTTGGCCGGTCGTGGTGTTGTTGGCTGTGGTGTAAAATTGCAATTGCGTTCCGCCGGCCGTTGACGAGAAGTTCTGGGTCGTTATTGCCCAGATCGATGCACCTTCTAGGTAATTTCCCGAAGTGTCTGAGGAGCCGTTAAATACAAAGGCACCGAGAGATTCGCCAGTTTTCATAGCGGCAGGCGTGCCAGAATTACCGCGTGAGTTTAAAAGATTGAAACTCGGATTGCCGCCGCTGCCGGTACCAGGGCTTCCCATATAGTTTAACACTGTGAATTCCGGATAGCGAGCTGTGTTTGTCGAAGTGTTATCACTGACAACACTGGCTGTTGCAACGGCATTTGCTTTATACACCATGAAGTTATCCCAAGGTGCTGTGATGCCAATTCCCACTTTGCCAGCTTTTGTGACAGTCATTTGAGTCGTGTTGTTAGTCTCAATGCTCAAGTCATAGTTGTCATTGGTTCCGAGTGTCGCGTTGGCTCCAACAGTATTACCGCCATTCACAAAACCCGAGCTTGAAGAGGCCGGTGTGAAACCAAGGGCTGTAGTCACATCTGCAGAAAGTAGAGCAGATCCTGAGGACACACGACCCTGAGCATCGGTGACAACTTTCCAGTAAGTGCCAACCGTGCCGGTATTTTTCAGAGTCAAGAGACCCGCGCTAGAAATCGTTGCGTCGCCAGAGATTGTTTGAGCTTGAGCTCCACCAGAAGCGTTACCAATCCAGAGTTGCGTCGAAGCTAATGAGGTTGTAACCCCACCTGTTGAGAATACCGCCCAGCCTGAACCATTATTAAATTCCACATTGCTGTTCGTGGTATTGTAACGAATCAATCCTGCAGCATTCGCAGGCTGTTGCGCAGTTGTTCCGCGAGGTAAACGAAGAGCGTCCGTGTTGGTTCCCGCATCGATACTATAAGAAGGAACTCCGCCTGCACCAATTTTTCCTGTTGAGGTGTAGATATTTCCGCTGTTTGTTGTAACGGTTCCGGTTCCATTGACTTGAACACCACCTACACCCGATAAAACGAAACCACCCGTAGAGCGATCAAACCTTGCTGTACTCATATCACCAAAGCCAATATCTCCACCCCAGTAATTCAAATACAGAGTGCTAGTGGAGTTGTTATTGTAAGCCTGAATAGAGTCAAAATCGATGCCCACATGCGCACTCGATTGAGTCCCGATTACCAGCGGAGAATAGCCTGAACCTGTGGCAGAGGCGTTTCCGATATGCAAAGTCCCTTTAGGGCTTGTCACTCCAATACCCACATCACCGCTACCAAGAATCGTCAGTCGTTCTTGACCGCTATTACTCCCTGAGGGAGTTGTGACAAAATGAATGGAAGTCGGAAAGCTAGATGCCGAGTAATTGCCATCGGCCTGGAAGTATATCTGCGCTCCTTGTCCTAAACTGCCGGCACCGAAGTCACCATAAGCCCCGAGCTGGCCGATGATATCATTGTTTTGGATCGCCGCCGGTGAAGCCATGCTGCCACGATGACGAATAAAATTAAACGAAGTCGGTCCCGTGTTGGCTGTATTGCCAGTGAAGTTTTCAAGCTGTATTCCAACGGTTCTTGCCGCCGAGGAGCTGGTATTACGCAAGTTAAGGAAAACATCCGCATTGGCTTTTTCTAAATCCATCAAGCCATAAGCAGTGGCCGTGCCCACGCCAATATTGCCGGAGTTATCGATTGTCACTCTGGTTGCATTGTTGGTTTTAAATGCCAAGCTATTGGCATCGTTTGTACCTAACGTCGCACTGGCGCCGAATGAATTTCCGCCATTGATAAATCCGCTGTTTGACGACGCTGGTGTATAACCTAAAGCCGTGGTGACATCTCCCGATGCAAGAGCAGAACCCGAAGCCACACGGCCCTGAGCATCCGTAATCACCTTAAAGTAGGTGCCGACTATTCCGGTATTTTTCAACGTCAAGAGGCCAAGGTTAGAGACCGTCGCATCGCCTGACATTGTGTTCTCGACAGCAATACCCGAAGCATTACCGATCCAGATTTTACCCGCAGCTAATGAAGTCGCATTGTTCACGGTCGGAATGTTAGAGACCCATGACAAATCACCAGTAGAGTTCGACTGCAAAATTTGATTATTGCCAGGGGCCGCAGCAGGTAGCTTCAATGCATAAGTCGCAGAAGCCGTAGCTGCTGACATTGTCACGGTACCCGTATTAACGAAGCCAATCCCTTTTACGTTACCAACACCAGAACCATCAAGACTCAGGATCATATTGTTTTGTGCAGTCGTCGTTTTATTCACTGTCACAGAACCAGAATTAGAAACTGAAGATACATCACCAGAAAGAGCGAAGGCTTGAGCCGCACCTGAAGCATTACCAACCCACATTTGACCAGCAGCTAAGGTTTTAGATTGCTTACCGCTAAAAGAAACATAGTCCACATTGCTAATCAAACCGGCAGTAACTGAGCCAGAAGCTGAGGCCATTGGGAAGTCGAAGGTGTGAGCAGAACCAGAAGATGTCACTGCTGGAGCATTGCCAGCAGTGCCGATCACGAATGACTGAGTATTCGTACTGAGACCATTGAGGTTCGTGATACCGGAAACAGCGGCACTCGGAGTATAGCCCAGAGCACTGATGACATCGCCGGAAAGAAGACCTGAACCCGAACTGACGCGACCTTGGGCATCGGTCACAACCTTGAAGTAAGTGCCCACGGTCCCCGTATTTTTAAGAGACAGTAGGCCGCTCGTGGAGATCGTTGCGTCGCCTGACATTGTGGCTTCAGCTGCAGCGCCGGAAGAGTTCCCAATCCAAATTTTTCCTGTCGTCAGTGTGCTGGATTGTTTCGAGTGAAATGCGCTCCAGTCGGCACTCGTTAAGTAACCGGGACTGGAAGCATTGGCAACGGCGATGCTGATATTCGGAGCTGTGGCAGTGCCTGTATCCACGAGAGGAGCGTTGACAGAAACCGTCGTGATAGTTCCGCTCCCGCTCGCAGGGGTCACCCATGAAAGAATCCCGGCGCCATCTGTTTGCAGAACTTGTCCCGCATTTCCGTCGTCCACAGGAAGTCTTAAAGTCACGTTGCTGCTGAGAGGAGGTGCGGTCAGTTGAACGTAGTTTGAACCATTGTAAATTTTGACGGTGGATGAGCGAATTTCAGAACCAGAAACAGTTCCTGAGCTGACGACATTGCCGGTGGTATTAAACGTGAGTGTCCCGTTGAAGAGATCACTCAATGTTGTCAGATTGGCAGGAGTGAGAACAGGAGCCGAACCGGTATCGACGCGTAAGAATTGAGTGGCAGTGTAGCCACTTAACTGCATGGCTTCAATGGCGTAGGGAACAAAGGTTACTTTTTGTGGGCTCAGAGTTTGAAAACCGCTGCCGTCATTAAAAGTAATGTAAAGCAGACGTCCATCGGCCGTATTTGGCGTGTAGCTTGAGCCGAAATTACAATTTGGCAGAGTGAGGGTGCCCTGGTTTCCGAAAATTTTCGAAAGTGAAAAGCCGCCATCAACAGAAGAAGGAGCGCGCATCGCGGGATTGGCGCCGATCTCAAGTGAGAACACACCACCGCTATCGCGCATATCGATCGTTTGAGTTTCTTGATAAAGCAGACAAGCTTCGTTACCCGGGCTGCGAATTTGCACTGTAAATTGAACAGCGGCAGCTTCGAGAGAGTTGCCGTCCGGTTTCAAAATACGGCCATGGTAAGTCAAACCGGTACTTGAGGCAAACGACGTGTTTGTCAGGAGGAGGACGAGCAATATTCCGAATACGTACCGCATGCTCTTCATAAGTTCCTTCTTAAGGCCCGGAGACAATATTCCCCTGAACAGAGATATAGACCTTGTAACCACCGCTTGTGGTCTCTTCAATTTTGTCGCTGTAATCACCAGAGGAGCTTTGTACTTTATAGCCCGAAGCTGTTTTCTCATTTTGAGTGGAACTTGAGATAAAACCTCTCAGCTCTCCGCGGCCAAGAGTTAGAATGTCTTTACTAATATCCATAAGAGAAGCATCCATGGAACACGCCGTGAGGGTCAGGAGGGCCAGGGCTCCTATCAGGAAGCTTTTGGGAGATATATTGTGGAGCATTCCTTGATTCTTCATATAATGAAGAGATCGGGTGAGGATGGGAATTGCTAAAGATGCGATATCACAATGGCATACAATTGTGAGGACATTTCTGTTAATTAATTACAAATATTTGTTTGTTGTCTTTAACTATTCTTGTTCACTAGGAATCGCGGGCTGGCTAGCAGCGCGATCTAAACGAGAGATTGAGATTTTGTTTGCGGCCCAAACAAGGAGGACTACGGCAAACAAACCAATCGATAATCTGACGGCGCGCCGTTTATCCATCTGGAAATTCTCATTTAATCCCACGGCGATGAGCATTGTTGAGAAGGCAAAGCCAATCAAAGTAATCGGCGGCAAAAGACTCGAGCCGATTTGTAGAATGAAAAACGGAATGCTAGCGAATACCGACAAGGTAAAAATTCGCTGAGCGGGAACCGTGCGTTTTTCAAAGACTTGAAAGTAGTAATACAAAAACGCAGTCAAAACGGAAACCATCATGGTCGCCACAAAAGGTGTTACGACGACACCCGCAAGAATGCTGAAAAAACCAGGCTTCGTCAGGCCTGCGATAAATCCGGAAATCATCGCACAAAGGACTTGCGTCCAAATCAAATGTTTCCAAGACCAGTTGGGAAGGTGAGCGATCTGCTGAATGGGGTGCTGGAGGAACTGCAAAATATATTTCGCAGTGGCCTTGATACCGGGACCTGTGGGTTCGCTGACGTCTCTCATGTCCTTATTGCAACACTATTAACGACCAGTGGCAAGACGAAACTCTTTACGAGAGGAAGTCCTGCTCGCCCTTTTCCTGCATTCGCTGAAGCAACCATTCCGTCGAGCTAGGAAATTGAATGCCAAGGTCCCCAGCGGGGACGGGCAGAGAGCGGCAAGCCCATCCATGAAGACGATAGCTGAGACCGAGAAAAAAACTCGGAGTGGGGGCAGTCTCAGTCACCTCCTGCTGATCTTCGAGAATGGTGAGGCTCGCTACTGACGACGATTTTTCGAACAGGTTTCTAAGCTCTTCCGAAGTGTAGCGATCGCAAATGAAGTGATACTTGAGCCCCCGAGCCGCTTGTTTCTCTAAATACATTTGCAGGCACTGGCTCCGCTCCTGTCCTCGCCAAGGAAGAGCGAGAGTAAAGACCTCATAGCCATGTTCAGCCAGAATTTCAGGATACGCATTCCAGTACTTGCGGAAGTAAAAGATACTACGAGGTCCTGTAATGAAGACGACCGGTTTTCTCGTCAGTAGACAATTGGGTTTGAGTGCAAATGGATAACGGCGATGTTCGCGATAGAGATTCGTAAAAATCGCAAAGGCCAAAGCGAGAAAGGGTATCGAAAAAAAAACGAGCTCAATCATCCCTTTTATTTTTACAAAGAAGTGTTCAGGATCAAAGCAAAATCGACAGAGTTTTTGTCGGTGTTTTTACCAAGAATAGAAGTACGGCCACCGGTTTCAAATCCTAAGCGAATGTTTTTATGAATATCCGCCATCGCGCCCACACCCGCAGCAAACGAAGGAGTGAACTCATTGATTGAATAATTTTGAGTCGTGTTGCTGGCTTGGATCATGCGTCCGGTGAAGCCACCAAAAAGATTGAACTTCCAAATCCCAGTGAGCGCATTGACGTAACCGAGGCGTGCCTCCATCTGGAGAATTTGCAAATCTTCTTGAGCCAAAGTACTGCCCGAAAAGTTGCGCAAGACAGCTTCAGCATATAAATTCGGCGAATCCAAATTCATGCTGGCAGATAGTTGTAAGCCATTTTGCGAGCGGCCCGTGTTGTTTCGGTTCACATTGAGTTGAGTGTAGCTATGAACATAACCCACACCGAGATGAATTTCATTCAGCGGCGCTTTTTGTTTTTTCTCAGTACTGGATTTTTTAGTATTGAGCTCGCTCACAAGATCCTCGTAGGTGACTTCCTGATAACCTTCAGAGAGGTTGCCAGTAGCCCAGACTATAGTACTGGAAGTTTGTACAAGGAGAGCGACGGAAAGAATCTTAAGAAGATTTTTATATGTCATACGTAGAGTCTAACAAAGAAAAAGCACGATTTGCAAAAAAAGCCCCTGGCTCTGGACTTTCACAGAGTGGAATGTTGTTGGCAGAATAGAGATAGGAGCACTCTTGGCTATATTGAAACCAAAACATAATTGCTATTGCGCCTTTTGCCGGACGCCGCGAAGAATTTATAAAAAACGTAGCATTGGGTTGCTGAATATTTTCTATGCAGTGGCGGCCTCGGCTGTGGTGATGTACTCTTTTTGGGGGCGCTTCGATCCGCGCGTGTTGATGATCTTGGCGGTGTTCTTAGCGGTCACTGAAACATTCATTCAAATTCGCTGGCGTTTGTCGGTGTCGTGCAAACAATGTGGCTTTGACCCGGTTCTCTATGTGAAGGAACCTGAAAAAGCGGCAGAAAAAGTTTCCGCTCACTTGAGAAAACGCCGAGAAGATCCCAAATATTTGCTCGTAAAACCTTTGAATCTGCCGACAATCACCCCAGCTAAAGCAGAAGCACTTCAGAATAAAGGCAGGAAGGGCTCTTTAGTCTCTCGTCAGGCGTAAAAAATGATTGAGTAATGAGGTCCAGGGGATTACTCTGGCTTCACTATGAAAGCACTCGTCGTCATTCCTACCTACAACGAAAAAGAAAATATTCAAAACATCGTTACTGCGGTGTTTGCTCAAAACTTGGGCGTTGATATCTTGGTCGTGGATGACAGTTCTCCGGATGGCACAGGTGCCATCGTTCAAGCGATGCAGAAATCCAATCCGAAATTGCACTTGTTGACTCGTCCTGGAAAGCAGGGCTTGGGCCGTGCTTATATTGCGGGCTTCAACTGGGGAATGGAAAACGGTTTTGATGTCCTCACGGAGATGGATGCCGATTTCTCACATCGCCCTGAAGACCTGGGGCCCTTGCTCGCAAAATTGCAAGACCATGATTTTGCCGTGGGTTCTCGTTACGTCGCCGGCGGCAGAACTGTGAATTGGGGTCTTCTTCGCAAAATCATTTCCCGCGGCGGCGGAATTTATTCGCGCATGATTTTGGGCTTTCCACTGAACGATTGGACCGGCGGCTTCAATGCTTGGAAGAAGGAAGTCTTACAGGGGATTGATCTTAGTACTGTGACTTCCAACGGCTACAGTTTTCAAATTGAACTCAAGTATAAGGCGATGAAAAAAGGTTTTAAAGGGGCCGAGTCTCCGATTGTCTTTGAGGATCGTCGTGTGGGTCATAGCAAGATGTCGATGAAGATTGTGCTGGAAGCTTTTTACCGTGTTTGGTTGATGCGTTTTAAGTAGCATGAGATTTTTTAAAACTTTTCTTTTCTTATTTTTGTTTTTTGTAAGCCTCGGAGCTGGGGCTCAGTCACAAAAAGCGAAAGTCATCAATGAGGGTGCGCAGGTTTACAAGGACGCGGATTTCGATGCGCCGGTCTTGACTCAGCTCAAGGCTGGGCAGGTCTACGATATCTCGCTCAAAACCAAAGGACCGTTTTATAAAATCCGTATCAAGCCAGGTCTGACCGGTTGGATCGCAGACACCGATGTGCGCACAGGAAAAGCGGCGGGCGTGAAGACCCCTCCGGATGCGGGCAAGAAGCCCGTGCCAGAAAAAACTCCGAAAAAAGACGAGAAGAATGAGTTCCTCGAAAAAAAACCAACACGTTCTTTCTATGGCAGCCGCTATCGTGGACCGGTGCTTGCGTATTTGACTTACAACGAAAACACCATGGGTGATCTGCGTTCGCAGAATCTGCCTTTCTATGGTTTCAAAGTGCAGGGCCCTCATACGATGTTCACTGGAGATCTCAGAACTGATGCGGATTTCCTCTTTCACTTTGGCGCGCCTTCATACTATGAAAAAGGCACGGGCTTTCCGGCATCGGGCTGGATTTTTATCACCGACTTCGTATTTGAAACAGCCTACCCACAGAGCAAGTGGCATATGCTGACGTTTGGTTTTGGACCGATGTTTAAATACTCTCACTATCAGGTGACCTTGCTGCAAAACAGCAAACAAGTTTCCTACAGTCTTGATGATATGAATTTGGGAGCGGTTTTCGACGGTGGCTTGGCCTTTAGAATCGCCGACACTTATGCACTGCGTTTTAACGTCAAGTACTATTGGGAAAAGACCAAATATTGGGGTGGCAGCCTCACTTTTGGTTTTCCTTTTTAAGAGGCGCGGGTTACCTCTAATTCCTATGTCTATTCAAATCCTTCCACCAGAAGTTGTTGACCAAATCGCCGCGGGCGAAGTGGTTGAAAGACCCTCCCATCTCGTTAAAGAGTTGGTGGAAAACAGCATTGATGCTGGCGCCACTTCGGTGACGGTGGAGTTCTCTGAAGGCGGCCGCTTCGTTAAAGTGAAAGACAACGGCAAAGGCATTCCGCCGGAACAATTACCGAAAGCGCTTGAGAGATTCGCGACCAGTAAGATTTCAAAAAGTGAAGACCTGTGGAAGCTCAATACTTTTGGTTTTCGCGGAGAAGCGCTCGCGAGCATCGCCGCTGTCAGCAAACTCAATCTCACGTCGCGTCCTCCGGGCGCAGAAAAAGCGCACCAGTTACTGAGTGAGTTCGGCAAGAAAACGACAGTGGATCCTGTCGGCGGCTCTGAAGGAACCACGATCACCATCCAAGAACTTTTCAACAATGTGCCCGCGCGCTTGAAATTTTTAAAATCCGATGCAGCGGAAGGCACGCAAATCAAGACAACGCTGAAGGCTTTGGCTCTCGCTCATCATGATGTCGAGTTCCGCGTCTATGAAAAAAATGAGCTGGTATTTTTTTGGCCAGCTTGTAAATCCCGCAGAGATCGCGTGGAGCAAATTCTAGACATCAAGCCGATGTATGAAGGTCGCGCGGAGCGGGAAAACGTCACGGCTTATGCGGTGTTTGCGGATCCCCATCAAGTGGCAAAAACTGCCAAGAATGTCTGGCTCTTTGCTCAGAATCGTTGGGTGCAAGATCGCAGCATGCAGGCCGCCGTGATGGAAGCTTATCGCAATTTGCTTATGCACGGGGAATACCCTATCGCCGTTGTATGGGTTGAAGTGGATCCAGAATATATCGACGTGAATATTCACCCAACGAAGTCGCAAGTGAAGTTTCACAATCCTTCGCTCGCGTTCCGCGCTGTTCAAGCGGCTCTCAGAGACACTTTAGAAAAAGCTCCTTGGGTTCCGGCGGCTGCGAAAATGCCGATCGGAAATCCAACGCCTATGGCAATGGCATTGGAAAGCGTGCAATCTGTTCCGCAAGTGCAGTCGTCCTTCGCGGGTCAAGATTTCCAAGTGACGCAATTTCAAAAGAAAGATTTCCCTCTGCAAATGGCGGCTCAACAAGCTGAACTGCGCAAGGAAGCTCTTGAAGAAATTCAAAAGAAAGACCAAGAAAATCCCTTTGTGCGAACGGTGCCTGCAGCGCCTGCGCCAGCGGCAATTGCACCCGTTTCGACATCAACAGCTTCGACAGGGTATTGGTCTTCTCTCGAGGTCTTGGGTCAGGCCAATCTCACATACATTATCTGCCAGCATCGCGATAAGCTCGTCTTCGTCGATCAACACGCGGCCCACGAGCGCGTCGTGTTTGAGCGACTGATGAGCGCATGGCGTGGCGGAAAAATGGAGGTGCAGGAGTTTTTATTTCCACTCGCCATTGATTTAACACCCGATAAAGTCGAAGCTTTGCAAAATCTTTTCGCCGATCTGGAAAAGCTCGGCGTTTATGTCGAAGTCTTAGGTCCGACAACGGTTGGGGTGAAAGCGGCGCCGACTTTGATTAAAGAATCTGTTTTAAGTTCTGTTCTCGATAAGATGGCCACGGAAGCTTTGGATTTAGGCGGCAGTTTCCGCATGGAAAAAGTCGTCGGCGATATCTGCGCGACGATGGCCTGCCACTCTGTCGTGCGCGCAGGACAAGCACTGAGCATCGAGCAAATGAAGAACCTCCTTGCTGAGATGGATGATTTCCCACTTTCAAGTTTCTGCCCGCACGGGCGGCCGGTTTCTGTCGAATATCCTTATGCCAAATTGGAAAAAGATTTCGGACGTATCGTCTAATGAACTCAAAAAAGCCGGTCATCTTTGTTGTTGGCACCACGGCCTCTGGCAAGAGTCAGTGGGCGCTGGAAATGGCACAGAATCTTTCGGGCTCGATTGTCAATTGCGATAGCATTCAGCTGTACAAGTCCCTAGATATTGGCGCAGCCAAGCCCTCTCGAGAAGAAATGGCGATTGTGCCTCACTATCTGTACGACTATGTTCCCGAAGGCGCGACGATGACGGCGGGAAATTACAGCCGCGATTTTTTTCCATGCCTTGAAAACCTGCCTGAGAACCATCCCGTGTTTGTTGTCGGCGGCACGGGATTTTATTTTCAGGCGATTGAAAAGGGCATGTATCCAGTTCGCCAAACGCCTTCGGGGATTCAGCAAGAAATTGCCGAAATTCTCAAGACCGAAGAAGGCGCAAAAAAACTTTACGAAGAATTTCAAAAGATAGACCCCGAAGCTGCTCAAAAAATCCATGCTCGTGACCATTATCGTTTAGGACGCGCGATGGAGCTCATTCGCGCTGAGGGAAAAAGTGTGACACAAATCCAGAAAGAATTCAGTGAGGCGCAAGCACCCTTTCCCTATCCATTATTGAAGATAGGTCTACGTTGGGATCGCGAAGTCTTACGAGAGCGCGTTCGTCTGCGCACGCAAAAAATGTTGGACGCGGGCTTGGTGGAGGAAGTGGAAGTACTTTTAAGTCGCGGCCTGGGCGAATGGCCTGCGCTCCAGAGTGTCGGTTATAAGGAAGTGCTGGAGTATTTACGCGACCATAAGTCCCGTGAGTGGTTGTTTGAAAACATCATACAAAACACCATGGGTCTTGCGAAACGCCAACGAACATGGTTTCAGCGTGATTCTGAGATTCATTGGTTCGAGGGTGATTCAGGATTGACGAAGGCCCTTGCTGAAGTTCAGAATTTCGTTAGGGAGTCTCTATGAAAAGCATGACCGGATACGGCACCGCAAAGGCGCAGCAAAAAGATCTCAATATTGAAGTGAGCATTCGTACGGTGAATGGCCGTTTTTTGGATACACGCTTTCATCTGCCACGAGAATTTGTCCCGTTCGAAGCAGACCTTAAAAAACTTCTGAGTGAAAAAATCCTTCGCGGCACCGTAGATATCTTCGTGAGTCGTCGCAATAAAGGCACGCACGAAGCTGCGGAAGTGCACGTGAACGAAGTTCTTGCGAAAAAGTATCTGTCGGCTTTTCAGAAAATTTCAAAAGTCACCAAGCTCCCGGCGAATCTCCATTTAGAAATTCTCGCGCGCATGCCGGATGTGATTCAGCTCGAAGAAAAACAAGAAGTCACTACTCACGAGGAGAAGCTGCTAAAAACGGTCTTCGCGAAAGCTTGTGGTGATTGTGTGAAAGAGCGCGAGCGCGAAGGTAAGTTCCTGCAAAAAGAACTTGAGAAACTCGCTCTGGATTTGGAAAAACAAGTGGCGATTGTGGCGAGTCTCCGCGAGGACGCCAACCGCCAGTTGCAGGAGCGTTTTGAACAAAAAATCGGCACGCGCCTGAAAGGTCAAGAGATGGATCCACAACGCCTCACTCAAGAGATCGTGATTCAGCTTGAAAAAGCAGATATCAACGAAGAGCTGGTGCGTCTGAGTGAACATCTTAAAAACTATCGAGAACTCCTCAAAAGTGCCCAGGCTGAAGGCAAAAAGCTCGATTTTTATACTCAGGAATTGCTGCGTGAAGTGAACACTATCGGCTCAAAGTCTCAAGTAGCCAAGATCACGCAGGCTGTGGTAGAAGCTAAGACACTTATCGAAAGATTGAGAGAACAGGTTCAAAACGTCGAATGAAAACGAGAATGATCATTGTTGCAGCTCCAAGCGGGGCAGGCAAAAGCAGCTTTGTGGAAAAGGCATGTCGCGAGGAATCCCGCCTCGAAGACACTGTGACTTATACCACGCGAAGCATGCGCTTGGGGGAGAGCCAAGGGCACCCCTATCATTTCGTCTCCCGCGAAGAGTTCGAAGCGAAACTGAAGGAAAACTTCTTTGTCGAGTGGGCTCAGGTTCACACCAATCTCTATGGCACTCCTTACGAGCAGCTTGAAAATGCCTGGCTCAAAGGCAAATGCATCATTATGGACGTCGATGTTCAAGGGGCCGCGACCTTTAAAAAGAAGTATCCAGACGCCATTTCCATCTTCATTCTGCCTCCGAGCATTGACGAGTTGCGTCGCAGAATTGAAAAGCGTGATGGAAAGGTCCCTGCTGACATCGAGATTCGCATGGCGAACGCGGAAAAAGAAATCCAGCAGGCCTCTAGGTTCGATTATCAGATCGTGAATGATCAATTTGACCACTCTTACGCCCAATTCAAAAAAATCGTTGAAGAATTACTGTCTTAGAGATAACTTGAGCCCTTTCACGGAGGCATGAATGGCACGCGTTACGGTTGAAGACTGCTTGAACAAGGTTCCTAATCGTTTTGCTTTGGTTTTGATGGTTTCAAAAAGAGCAAAGCAATTGTTGAAAGGCTCTGAGTGCACAGTAGCTGCTCGTAGCAACAAGTACATCGTCAGCGCACTTCGTGAAGTCGCTGCGGGTAATGTTGGTTACGATGACAACCACAGCGATCCAGTTGGTTTGCTTGCAGAGATCGAAAGAGATCTCAACAAATAGGACTTGGTCTAAGGTCTTAAATATCCGAAAATACGAGTAAATTTCACCAAAGACGGTCACGATCGGTGTCTTTCTTTCTGGTACTCCTAAGGCCTCTGAGATATGATTTAGAGATATGTCAGAGAGCCAAGTGGAAGGCGGTCTTTCCCAGAGACCCACTAAAACCCTAGAAGAACTTTTAAATAAAATCAGATCCTACTTTCCACAGGCTGATCTTAAAATCATTGAAAAAGCCTATTACTTTTCTGAACGTGCCCACGAGGGACAGATCCGTCGTTCGGGTGAGCCTTATATTTCGCATCCGCTCTCTGTCGCTGGTATTCTCGCGGAGCTGCATCTTGATTTAGACTCGATCGCAACGGGCTTGCTCCACGATACGGTGGAGGACACGCATGCGACTCTCGAGGATATTCGCCGCGAGTTCGGAGAATCCGTCGCTCAACTCGTGGATGGCGTCACCAAGATCTCGCAGATGAAATTTAAAAACAGCTACGAGAAGCAAGGCGAGAACATTCGCAAAATGATCGTGGCGATGGGCCGTGACGTGCGTGTGCTTTTGGTGAAGCTCTGCGATCGTCTGCACAATATGCGCACGATGAATTTCATGCCGTTTGAAAAGCAAGAGCGGATCGCGCTTGAGACGCTTGAAATTTACTGCCCACTCGCAGGTCGCATGGGTATCAGCTCTTTGAAGATTGAACTCGAAGACCTGTGCTTCCGCTATTACCGTCCGGACATGTACTACGAGCTAATTCAAAAAGTTCGTAAGACCGAGGCGGAGCGTAGTCGTTATATAGAAGACGTCAAGGAGCTCATCGGAAAAGAACTCGAAAAAGCCAATTTCAAATTTGAAGTTTTCGGACGCTCGAAGCACTTGTGGTCGATCTATAAGAAAATGCAAAACCGAAATATCGACTACGAGCAACTCTATGACGTGCTGGCGTTCCGTGTGATCGTCGAAAGCGTTGCTGAGTGCTACGGAGTTTTAGGCTTGGTGCACTCGTTGTGGAAGCCGATTCCGGGGCGCTTTAAAGACTTCATCGCCATGCCAAAGACGAACAACTATCAGTCGTTGCACACGACAGTGATGGGGCCTGGCGGGGAACGTATCGAAATTCAAATTCGCACGCGTGAGATGCATCTGGTCGCCGAGCGCGGGATCGCCGCGCACTGGAAGTACAAAGAGCGCGGCAGCGTGGATGAAAACGAGTTCCAGCAAGTCAACTGGCTGAAGGATCTGGTGAACTCTCACCAACAAGTGAAAAATGCCGACGAATTCCTCGATAGCGTGAAGACCGATCTCTTTGATACTGAAATTTACGTTTTCACTCCGAAAGGAGATGTGCGTGAATTCCCCGAAGGGGCCACGCCGTTAGACTTTGCATACGCGGTTCACACCGAGCTCGGTAATAAGTGCACAGGCGCACGCGTGAATGGCAAGATGGTACCGCTTCGTTATCAATTGCAAAATGGGGACACTGTTGAGATCGTAACTTCAAAAACTCAAGAACCCACAAAAGACTGGCTGAAGTTTGCCGTCACCAATAAAGCGAAACAAAAAATCCGTCAGTTCGTTAAAGAAGAGCAGCGCCGTCGTTCACTGACCTTGGGGAAAGACCTTGTCGAGAAAGAATTCCGTAAATTCGGAATGGCAGCCGTGAAACATCTGAAAGGGCCTGAGTACGAAACATTCCTCAAAGAAAATGGCCTTAAAGATGTCGAAGAGCTCTACGTCAAGGTCGGGTATGGCCGTTTGGAGCCTCGTCATTTAGTCAATCGAGTCAGTCCTGCAACCATTGCTGCGAAAGAAGCTAGTAAGACGGAAGAGACCACCTTCATGGAGAAAGTGGTTAAGGCGGCCGCTCAAAAAACGCGACGAAGCAACTCTCTTGTTAGCGTCGATGGCATGGATGACGTTCTCGTGCATTTTGCAAAATGCTGTCACCCGATTCCTGGCGACCCCATTAGCGGCTTTATCTCGCGCGGCCGTGGCGTCACGGTACACAGGGCGGATTGTCCAAAGGCCTTCGAACTCGATCAGCTCCGCAAAGTCGATGTGGCATGGACCAGCACGCAAGCCTCTGAGGGGCAGGAGCGCATGGTCCGCGTCCGCGTGATCAGTCACGACGTGCCGGGCTTGTTAAAATCAATGTCCGAAGTTTTCTCAGTCCAAGGCATCAATATCGAGTCGGCTCAAATCCGTACAACCAAAGATAAAAAAGCAGTCTGTAACTTCGAAGTCAGCGTCAAAGACGCGACTCAACTCAACAACGCGATCTACGAACTGCAAAAAATCAAAGGCATCCTAGGCGTCACCCGCGTCTTCCACTAAGAGTCTGTCGCTCACTCGATAAAAATAAAAAAACCCGAGAGCTTCGGGTTTTTTTATTTTCTCATTTAGGAAAATATTCTTAGAGGTTCCAGGCGTAGCCTAGGCGGACCGTGATGATGTTGGCTTTGACGGTTGCAGTTGTTGGGTAGAGGTTGTATTCGACAGAGATTGGAATGTAGTTTTTGTTGCCGGTGCGGATGTCTGTGCCCAAAGCGACAGTAAATACTTGGTTTGCTCCCAATTCATTCGGATCAAACACCGTGCTTGTTTTTGAAGTCGGGTAGAGGTAGCCAACGCCCGCGCCCAGCCAGCTCTTATAGTCGCCTTGCATGAAGTTCCAGCGACCATAGCCGTACAAAGAAGCGTACTGAATCTTCACGTTACAATCTATTGTGCAGTTCGCAGGAGACGCCGCCGTGTTTGTTCCAGCAACGTTGAAAGTCTCCATACCACCCATGAAGCGCAAAACGATATCCGGAGAGAACGCGTAATCATAGTATCCTAAAGCACCGAAGCCAGAGCCCGACAAGGCTGCGTTGATTCTTGAAGTCACAACAGTCATGGAGTTCATCAAGTATCCGCCGACGAGTCCCCAAGAGTTTCCATTATGCATTTTTTGGCTGAGTTTTTTTTCGTAGTAGTTGTCACCGCCTGAAGCTTGCGAAGTTGCCATAGCACCGCCGCCGCTCTTGGCTTGAAGAGTGTAGCCTACTTTCGCGGACCCCTTTGTGATCTCAGCAACGGCGCGTCCGCCTTTAGCTTGCGTGACTTTTACAATCGCAACGCGCTTGTTTTGCGGATTCATAACGAAGAATTCACTTCCAGGAGAAGCTGATTCGCCTTCGAGTTCGATCATCACTTTATTATTTTTGACGACAGAAATTTTCGCGGCCATAGCGGAGTAGCTGAGGACAATCAATGAAAAGGCGAAAAATATCGAATACTTCTTCACGCCAAGGTCTCCTGTTTAAAAGCGAACAATTTATAATAGTTTCCTGCAGAAAATGCAGAGTGGCAATCCGGAGGCGGACCATAGGCCAGGATAGAAATGTTAATCTAGATTCACGAGACTTCGAGAGAGCTCGTCTAAAAAGCTTTTTTTGTAGATCTGCCAGATCTGTTTGGATTCAAACTGATAGAGACAAGAATCCGTGGTCTTGTTGTCCTGGGAGATAACAGTGATTTCAACTTGGCCGTTGGTCAAAGTTCGCTCCCAGACTTCGTAGTCAGGATGCATTTCGATCAGTTCGTGCGTATTGCTTGGAAACTCTTCACGCAAAAAAGTTTCTGCGGCACTGAGGGTACGGCAGCTTTTGAGTGAAAAAGATTGAATGGACTCGGGCGCCTTCTCTTCGAATTGCTTACGGCCTGCAGAGCTGTAGAGCGAGCAGGAAGTGAGAAGCATTAAACTAAAAATCAGAGCCGTCGTGCGAAGCATAGATTTAAATTCTATGCAGATGCTTTCAGAAAAGAAAAGACCCGTTTTCTTCAAACGGGTCTTTGAAAAGAAAAAATGTTCGAAAGTCTTAGAACGGAATGTCGTCAGAGCTGTTGAAGCTTGGTTCCGGTCCGAAATCTTGATAACCGAAATCATCACCGCCGCCAGAGCTGCGATTTTCAGTAGAACGCTCACCACCTGCAGAGCCGAGGAATTGCACAGTGTTTGCAACGATCTCAGTGGTGTATTTTTTCTGACCTTGTTGATCTTCCCATTGGCGAGTTTGCAAACGGCCTTCAACATAGACTTGGCGACCTTTGCTCAAGTGCTTACCGCAGATCTCCGCAAGTTTGCCCCAAACGACTACGCGGTGCCATTCTGTACGTTCTTGTTTCTGACCATCTTTACCAACCCAGTTTTCACTGGTCGCAATATTCAAACGAGTGACGGTCGTTCCTTGGCCAACAGCCTTAACTTCAGGGTCCTGGCCCAAACGGCCGACGATAATAACTTTATTTACACCAGACATAATCCCTCCCATGAGACTATAAGGTTTTTGTAGTTAGTGAGAGTCTTGTCAATAAAGACTTAAAAAAGCTCCCGGGTTTGCCTGCACAATGAGCAAATCAAGGACCATGCCCGCGGTCAACGGGTTTGGTAGCGGAAAAGACAATGTAATATAATTCGGACGGACATGGGCGTCCAGCGAATTAACGCGCGGCGCCTATCGATGGCGGCATCATGGTATTTGCCGCGGAAATTTTGAATTTATACTGAGCACCTTCAGCTGTCGGGGTTTTAAATTGGTCGACTAAAATCAAAAAAGTCGATGCACGATCCAGGAAGTTTCTCTTCATGCGCAGATCGACGTTGAAGGTGTATCCACCCATGACAGGATTGATGATGCCGCCGGTATTGGCCAAAGTCAGATCCAAATTGCCGGTGATGGTGCCGCGCATTTCATCGCCTTCCTTGCCGATTTGACCGTTCTCGATGATGAGCTTGCCTCCGGCCAAACGGCCTTTGATATCGACGCTAGAGAGCTTTAAATCCGGCATCGTCAGGGGACCCATCGGCGTGTTCACATTCGATGGCGGCAATTCAAACTGAGAGATATTGATATTCACATCCACATCAGGTTGTTCAGTGAACGTCAGATCGATGAGTGCTGTGGAGTCGAGATCTAATTTTCCCTTCATCACAACGGGGAGGCGGGCGACTTCGCGCAAATCCTGAAGGCTGAGTTTTTTAGCATTGATCTCGACTTTGTGTCTTTCAACGCCGTTCTCGGTGCGGGCGCCGGATTTAACAGAAATCTGCACGTCACCCTTGAAAATGCCGTGCGCGTCCACGGTGCCATAAGGTTTTTGTGAAATTAAGCCACTGACTGCGGGAGCAATACGGATTTCCTGAGCGGAAATGCTGGGAAGCCCCTGGGTCTCGACAAAGACTTGTTCCACTTTCATACCCGGAGTCGGGAAGAGAGACATTTTTAATTCTTCAAACTGCAAGAAGATTTTGTTGTTTGTAACACGCGCCACTTGCGAGGAAACAAAGTCGCCCAGATCATTGGTCGGAAACAAAATCAGCAAGAACACGGCCGTCGAGACAATCAGAACTAAAATCTTTAGCTTCGAGTTAAAGATGGCGCGGAAAAATTTGCGAATGGCGTCCATCATTAGTGTTCACCTCTTTTAAAAGGTTTCTTGGCTTTGTTGTCGTGTTCTTCAGGCTCTGGAGCTTCTATTTGTGGCTGCGGAACCGCGAGGGTCACCAATTTCATTTCCAGGTCGAAATAACGTGGATCTTCGCTGTTGGCAGTGACATTCATTGAACTCATTTTTACACTCGGACTAATGGATTGGATATTGTATCCGATGTCGATGATCTGGCGAAGATTTAATTTTGCCAAAGAGACTCTCAGTCCGCTTTCAAGCAGGCCTTTTGGAATCAAGCCTGTGTCCGCAGCCATCACTTCGATTCCTTTCATTTGCTCCGGAAGAAGTTTGGCCATATGCAATTGGCCCTCAATCGTTCCTTTGAGAGAGTCTGCAGAAGGGGCGATCGGCAAATCCGGAACCTCACTGGATTCACGGGTGACTTTCAAAAGCTCGCGGATCAAAGCGCGTTTTTCTTCATAGGTACCGACATGGGTTGCGGATTCAGAATAATAAGAGTAGGGAATTGAAATGACCAGCAAGGCGAGCAGGGCGCCAGCTCCCATCAACGTGAGTTTCTGATGGGTCGGTGTGAGATTCTCAAAGCGGTCACGCATTTGATTGTAAAATGCGCTGTCTTCAACGCGGGACCATATTTGGCCTAGCTGAGATTTTAAATTATCCTTAATATCATCTAAATTCATTATCTCACCTATTGAATGCTTTTAGTGATGCCGCGATCGACTTTGAAGTTTAATAAAAAAGCTGTTTTTCCGGATTCGGGTCGCAGTTGAGAAGAGCCTTTGTTGATTTTTCCATCAACAGCAAGGCTGGCCAGAGATTGTTGCAACAAAGAAACTTCATTGGCATTTTTCACATAGCCTTCGACAGAGACTTCGCTGTCACGGATATGCACGCCTTTGACGTCCAGAGTGAGATTGTTTTTAGCGGGGGCCGCGTCGTTGATCTTTTTAATAATTTCAAGCGCTGAGTTCATCGTTGCGACGTTGCCAAGAGTTTTCAAGTCAGCCGCGCGCTTCTTGTTCTCACGAATGTATTTTTTGATATTGGCTTCAGTTGCTTTTTTGCCGGAAATCTTCGCCACGTTCTTGGCTTGTGTCTTAAGGGCCTCTTCCGCGCGGTCCGCAAGTTCCAACGAGAATGTTTCGCGCATCATGGAATAAATAAAAAACACCACAAGAGCCGCAGCGGCAACTTTAGCCGTTGGTCCCCACTTCTCCCACAGATTGCGGACGAAGTTGTTTTGCTTGGCGAATTCGCCTCGCAAAAAAGAAATCGCAGGATTGCGCGGTTTTTTAAGGCCCTCGATGGCGATCCCTAAAGCCAAACCAAATGTCGTATCGGTCTTAGGTGATTTTTCGAACAGGACATTCGGAATCATGTCGAGGGGATAGACTTTGTTCACGGGGAGTTCTAGTTGCTGAGTCAAGAACGGGCCCAGATTCTTAATTGCCGAAGAGCCACCGGTCATGCCGATTTGTGTGATGATGGCGTTGAATTCGCTTTTAAATTCCAAAATAGAAAGTTGCAAGTCACGGACAAGCTCACGCACCGATTTGGCGATGGTCTCGGAGAATGTGATTTGGTCGAAAGTAGCCCCTTGTTTGTTAGTCAGAATGAAGGCCTTTGTTTGCACTTCTTTCAGCGCATCCAAATAAGGAATTTCGTATTTCTTACCAACCGCATCGGCAATGTTTTTTGCGCCCCACAAAATAGTACGCACACCGATCAGAGAATTGCCTTCGAAGGCGCAGACGAGAGTCCGCGTGTGACCCATATTCAGAGTTAAATGCAAGGGTCTTTCGGGACGATCGGGAGCATCCAATAGATTGGCCTCTGGTGGCTGCGCTGGGGGAGGCTCGTTCCACTTTTCGTAAATATTCGCAAACGCCGTTCCTTCAGTGGAAATTAAAGCCGGCTCAATGTTCGCATCAGCGCATCTTTGTAAGAGGACGCGGACATGCTGTTTAGGCGCCGCACAGGCAAGGACTTCTGCCGCATTACCCAGGGTGCGCACGATCTTCGCATCAAAAACAGAGTTGTCACTCGAGAAGGGGATTTCCTCTTCGAGCTCGAAAGCCAAGCTCTTCGAGATTTTCATGCGGTCGTTAAACGGGAAGATCTTATTGCGAATGCTGACTTGGTCCTGACGAAGGGCAAGGCAGTAGCGAGTTTGCGCTGGATCATAAAGCGCGGAAATTTCACGCAGGAATTCGATGATTTCAATTTCTTGGTCGTGGGCGGCGTTTAGTCCCAGTGGGCGTTCAAAGCACTGAGTGACTTGAAAACCTTTACTCGTAGACAGCACCTCAACAACTTTAATGCTACTACTACCGATATCGATTCCGACTGATTTCATTTTTCGCCTTTTTTTAAATCTTACGAGTGCTTAGCGCTCACCCCAGTATACAATCCTCGGGGGACCTTTGGGAAGCGTTGGACTCTGACTTTGGGCTGGGGTCGGGGTGGGAGTCGGTGTGGGCGCTCCTGCGGGCGGTGGATTGGCTGCTTGCTTCTCTTTGGCGACATAGCCCTTCAGCGTATTGGCTACTGTTTGCAGATCCATGACCACGACAGTGATTTCCCGCGACACGCCGGCGTATTCGCCGGTGCTTTTGATGCGGAAGTTCACGACCTTATCAAAAATCAAAGGCGTCTCTTCCGTCTTTTCGCCCAAAGTGCGTGTGTGAGATTTCACAAATCCCCAAAAATCGTCTTTGTTTTTAAACGGACCGCCTTCGTTGGGATTGTCGCGGCGTTTGACGATCAAATCGGCGACTTCATCCGTAATGAGAGGATCGAGTGACTTTAGCAATTCTTTGCTAGCCTGATTCGGGTTGATGCCCTTCATTCCATAAACGGTGACGTTAGGGGCGAGGAGTTCAAAAAAGTCTTCATTCATTCCCGGTACCAAGCGCATCTCTTGGACGGTGCGGAACGCGCGATTCGGCGGAAAATTCTCCGGATAGTCGCGATAGATGGAGCGCTTGTCGCCCCCATTGCCAGTCGAACTGGTGCGAACATTCGACTGCCAATCCGCGATGGCGCCGACGAGCTCTTCAAAACGATAGCTGCCGTATTTTTTTTGAAACTCTTCATCGTTCTTGAGTTTGTTTTGGAACATCTCCAGCAAACGCCGACGTGTGGCTTCTTGTAAAACTTTGGAAGGGGAGACCAAGTCATTGAGATCGAGCTTTGAGCCTTCATCTTCAATGGTAACAACATACGCAGCATCCATGACGGATTCTTTCAAGGAGGACTTGATTTGATCTTTGTCGACGCCGTTCAGATCGTCTGGGATCGGCACCGGCCATGCAAATGGAAACTTCCAGATTTGATCTAGCATTTCAGACTGGCCACCGAGTTGTTTTCCGAACTGTGCTTGCGCTTGTTGGAATGTTTTAATTCGCAAAAGACTCAGCTCGACACCGGAGCGGGCCGCATAGTAGGCCTTCAGCCGATTGAGTGAATTGACATTCACATTGTACTCAATCAAAGAATCGTATGAGACTTCCATGGCGATGTAAGACATCACCAAGATACATGTAATGGCCATGATCAAGGCCATGCCACGGTTATTTCTAATTAGTTTTAGCCCCACTCGCATTTTTACTCTCATCGTTATTTGGGAATCTAATTTGCGAAACAATTTGCATCGAATATTTTTTCTTTTTATCGCCGCTGCCATGTTCAACCGTCAGTGAAATTTCCACGGACGCCGGAAAATTTCCTTTTGTGACGGCATCGCCTCCGTCGTCGGTTCGCCAATTGCTGATCCAATCTTCTTTGCCTTTACCGAGGTATTTTAACTTGAACTCGGATATGTTTTCCAAGAGGACCACTTCATCACCACCCTTGGTGACATCTTCATCCACCCAGCTGGTGGTTCGGCGCCACAGGCACTGACCTTCGGACTTTTCACCGTTAACGCTTTTACAAGATTTCAGGGAGTAACCCACTTCCATAAAATCCGCCTGTTTCATATTGCGGATCATGCGTGCATTGTTCATCGTCACAAAATCAATCGTGCTTTCAGTGCCAACAAACTGAGTTGTGGGATCTATGCGCTTCGCTTCGTCGGGATTTGGTGGCTGATACGGAGTCGGTGCCGGAATCGGCGTCGGTATGGGCGGCGCCCCCGGAGGCATTCCCGGCGCAGGAGCCGGCGCTGGCGGTTTGTTGATGAGGTCGGTGATTTCTTTCTCAACGTCACGATAGTGATAAGCTTGGTTGATGTCGGCATCCATCAGGCGAAGAGCATCGCGCATGCGCGAAACATCGTCGATCTGGTCTTGCAACTTCACCTTCTGTTTGATGGCTTGCTGAATACTTTGGGTTGAAAGGATCGAAAGCGTTCCTAAGATCGCAACCGTGATCAGAACTTCGATGAGTGTAAAGCCCTGTTGGGATTTAAGCGGTGAAGTCACTAGGGACCTGCCCCGCCGGGAGCGGTGGCTCCGCCAATTGAAAGTGGCTTGTTGTAATCTACAAAATAAGTGACGACGGAAAACTCCAGAGGTTTTTTCGCTCCCGTGTAGATGACACTGACTTTGACTTCTTTGATGGTCTTAGACAGATGCTCCGTCAGTTGCGTGATCACCATCATCATCATGTCGTTGGCGCCGCCCTCTTGCTTCATCATGATCGACGACAGGTTGGGAGCTTTGAATTCACGGGAGGTCATTTTCCATCTGTACTGTGGATATTCGGAGCCAAAGTCGTCTTCTTTTTCTTCCTCAATGCTCTCAAGCGGCTTGCCTCGATATTCCATATCGATCTCAGCCATTTTGCGTTCTAAAAGAGCCGCCACATCTTGGTTAAGCTGAGTTTTACGAATGCGCAAAAAACTGCCACTCCAGGACTGAGTCAGGAGCAAAATGCCCATGGAGAGAATCACTACGGCCAGTAGTGTCTCTAAAAGAGTGAACCCTTTTTTGTTGTTAATCACCGACTTACATCCTTTAAGTTTATGGCTTTTTCAACAATATCAGCTTGACCTGTTAGGGGGTTAAAGACAAGTGTCCAGGTGGTTTTATTGTCGGTGATTTGAATCGCCGAGGCCTCTAGCAGCCCCTCTGGAAAGAAGTGAATATAGGCGAGGCCGCTTTTAACAGGCTCCGACATATTGATAGTTTCTACCTGCGCGAAATGAAGGTTAGAAGGCAGGGTTTTTTCTTTTTTCGATAATCTTTTATCTATTTGGAACAAAGGCGGTGGAGCATCTTTATCTTTGTCGTCTTTTTTGCTTTTGCCTTCGTATTCTTCTTTCAGTTTTTCCGTATCAATCAATGCAGGTCCGCTGGCTTTTTCTACCCAATAAGATTCTTGGCCTTGCTCGATGCGAATCACAAGGCGGTAAGTGGAATTAAAAAGTTTGGCTTGATTGCGGATTTCTTTGACTAAAACCGTGATATTGCGAGCCACGGTTTTAATTTTGGTTTCTTTTTTCAAAAGTTTGGGGGCTCCGATTACAATCAGACCGGCAATAATGGCGATCACGACCATAACTTCAATGAGGGTGAAGCCCCTTTTATTGGTCATTCAGATTCCTGAATTAGTTTTCGTAAGGGATGTCGGCATCGAAGCCAGCACCGCCCTCACGTTTATCACGGCCCAAAGATTTCAATGAGAATTCAGCGCCATTGAGTTCATAAATAAATTGGCTGCCCCATGGGTCGATAATTTCTTTTGCTTTTCTGTAAGGCTCAGGTCCCCAGTTTGTGCAGGCAGGATCTGCTGTCACGAGATTGTCCAAGGATGCAGGATATTTTCCGCAGTCGTTATAGTACATGCTCAACGCATTGGCGATTTGGCCCATTTGGATTCTAGCATTGCCCACGTTCGCTTTATCACGTTGACCGATGACTTTGCTCCCGATAATCGCCATCAAGCTTCCGATAATCGCGATCACGATCATGATCTCGATGAGGGTCATACCTTTTTGGTTATGAACAAGGGTTTTCTTTTTTGCCAGTTTCGTAGTCAGTTTTTCAAAAAGTTGGATCATCATTAAGAGCCTCCACAGACCCAAAATCTTACGTTAACCCGCTATGCTTGTCATCTCAAACATAGGAATCATAACAGAGAACACAATAATTGCGATGACAAGCCCCATAATGACAATAACGACCGGCCCCATGACCCCTGTTAAGCCGTCTACTTTGTTTTTAACCTGAAAATCATAGGCATCAGAGACTTGAGACAGCATGGTTTCAAGTTCGCCCGTTTTTTCACCAATATTGACCATGTGAATCACGATGGGCGGGAACTGTCCCGATTTTTTAAGAGGACCAGAAATCGATTCCCCTTCGCTGATGTTATTACGGGCATCATCAATTGCCAGAGCTAAAACGTGGTTGTTCACGACGTTTCGGACGATATCCAAGGCTTGCAGCATCGGCACGCCGCCAGTGAGCAAAGTTGCCAACGTGCGAGTGAAGCGAGAAACAGCCACCATGCGCACGACGGGGCCAGCGATTGGCAAATTCAATGAGATCGCATCCCATTGATCCGCACCAGCGGGAGATTTCTTCCAGCTGTTGAAAGTAAGATAGGCGAGAAACAGAGCGCCAAAGACGACGTACCAATAATTCACCATGAAGGTACTGAGATTTATCAACGCGACCGTGTACCACGGAAGAGTCAAGCCCGGAGCGGACTCAAACACCGCCACCATTTTTGGAATAACGAAGATAAACATCAAAGAGAGCAAACCGAAAGTCACCACCAACATAATAATCGGGTAGGTCATAGCGCTGCTCACTTTTGAGCGCAGCTCGGCGGCCGCTTCAGTAAATTCCGCAAGACGCACAAGAATCACATCAAGACTTCCGGACATTTCGCCGGCTTCCACCATCGAGATATAGATTTTATCAAAGAGGTTTGGATATTTCGCTAGAGCTTTATAGAAAGGACTTCCTTCGTTCACCATGTTTTTGCAGTCGGCGATGGCCTCTGCGAGCACAGGGTTTTCCACTTGCTCTGAAACTGCCGTCAAGCAATCCACGAGGGGAATATTTGCTTTCACCAGCACGGCCATCTGGCGGGTCATCAAGGAAAGTTCTTGAACGGAAACTCTTTTGCCGCCGCCACCTCTGCGTTTTTTACTGTTAGAATTTTTTTTCTTATCGCGGATTTCGGTAACGAAGATATTTTCTTTTTTGAGACGGGCCCTTGCCGCGCGAAGATTTTCGGCGTCGAGAGTTCCTTTGACGTTTCTGCCATCTCTGGAAAGGCCCTTATACTCAAAAATAGGCACGGCGTAGCTCCTAGGCGGCCGGGGGCCGCCAAATATTCAGCTAAATGTCCAATTGTGTATTCGCGTTCAACTCTTCAATGGAAGTGACACCGGCAAGAACTTTAGTGATGCCATGGTCACGGAATGTTTTCATACCACCATTGACCGCATGTTTCTTAATAGAATTACCGTCTTTACGCTGTAAAATCAAAGAGCGGATGTCATCGTTGACGACAAGCAGCTCTTGAATCACGCTTCGGCCCAAATAACCTTTTTGGTTGCAGTGATTGCAGCCCACAGCCTTGCAGACGTTGCCTTCTTGAGCTTGGCGACGAGTGATGCCCAACGCGTTGATTTCGAAATCCGAAGGCTCATAAGGCACTTTGCAATGCGGGCAGAGAACGCGCACGAGACGCTGAGCGATCACACCTAGGATTGAGGTCGCAATCAAGAATGGCTCCACCCCGATATCAAACAAACGGGGAAAGGCACCGGCAGCATCATTGGTGTGTAACGTCGATAGAACCAAGTGACCCGTCATTGAAGAAGTAATCGCCAATTCCGCAGTTTCTAAGTCACGAATCTCACCCACCATGATGATATCAGGGTCTTGACGGAGGAAGGAGCGCAAACCCGAAGCGAATGTCAGACCGATCTTGGCGTTCACTTGCACCTGACCGATTCCGTGAATCCGTTGCTCCACAGGGTCTTCAACTGTCAGGATATTCACGTCGGGCTGATTGAGTTTGCTGAGGCAGCCATACAGAGTCGTGGATTTACCGGAACCCGTAGGACCCGTGACCAGAACAATGCCGTAAGTTCTCAGCAAGAGATCGTCATTCAGTTTCTTCAACGTTTCGGCATTGAATCCGAGCTGCTCGAGTTCCAAGACGACATTCGATCTATCTTGCAGACGCATTACTGCGCGCTCACCGAAAGCGGTGGGCACAGTGGAAAGACGGATATCTATGTCTTTTCCACCGACTTTCAGCGGAATACGGCCATCTTGAGGCAAACGCTTTTCGGCGATGTTTAAGTTTGCCATAACTTTGATACGAGAGGTGATAGCGTTTTGCAGTTTTTTAGGCGGCTTAAAAATATCAAAAAGAATACCGTCGATACGGAAGCGAACCACGATGTCTTTCTCGTAAGGCTCGACGTGGATATCGGACGCTTTTTCTTTTACCGCACGGAAGAGGAGGCTATTTACAAGCTTAATCACCGGCGCATCGTCTTCGCCGGCCTCGAGAAGATCGATCGTCGACTCTTCGAGGTCGTAGTCTTCGTCTTCGATTTCATCAAGGCCCGAAAGATTCGCGGTGCTTTTTTCATAGACGCGGTTGATGGCATCTTGAATTTTCGAAGAGGTCGTAATCAGCGGCTTTACCTTTTTGCCAAAGAGAACCCGCAGGTCATCCATGGCTTTTAAATTCAGCGGATTGCTTGTCAGTGCGGTCAACGCTTCCGTTTCATCCTTGTAGGGGAGAACAGAATAGGTCTTTGCATAGTTGATCGGAATATCGCGAACCAAATCCGCCGAAATATCGTTGATCGGAATGTCTTTGATGAAATCAAGGCCCATCTCTTTGCAGAGATCGCCCAGGAGCTCATCGGCCGTGGTGTATTCCTTGTGCGAAAGAGCTTCGCCAACAGTGACCGGTCGCAAAACGGAAGGATTCTTCAGAATGGACTTGATCTGCTCACTGGTCAGTGAGGTGCTCTTTTGCAGAATGCTGGAAATATCCATTGAGGCCATCGAGATCTACTCCATTACTCGTTATTATCGTCCACAGGTGTCGCGATCTTTTTACCGATGCGATCTGCTGTTGATCCATAAGGGTCTTTACCGCCCTGAGCTTTTATGTACTTTAAACGCTCATCCAGCTTACGGTCCACAACGGATTTTGCATCAGTAGAGTTTCGGATAATTTTCGGAGTCAGGAACACGAGCAGGTTTACTTTCTCTGTCGAAGCTTCGCGCCCTTTAAACAACCAACCAATAATTGGTAAATCTCCCAACAGAGGAACTTTGGAGATTTTTTCAGTCTCTTTGTCTTTCATCAAGCCGCCCAAAACTGCGGTATCTTCGTTCTTGATGACGAGTGTGGTTTTTAGATTTCTTTTTGCCAACGGCTGATTGTTATCTTGAAGACCTTTCGGCAAAGTCACAGTCGTCGGTTGCGCAATCTTCTGATCGACTTCCATACGGATGTTTTCAGAAGACGGACTGATGAATGGCTTAATGACAAGCTTAATGGTCGCTTCTGCAAACGTTGTTGAAACCGTATTTTGACCAGCAGCATTGGTGGTTTGTGTCACATTCGTAGGAATGCTATCACCCACTTCAATCTCTGCTTGTTGGTTGTCGAGCGCCAGGATTTGCGGAGTCGAAAGAATGTTCGCTTTCGTATTGGATTTAATAAAGTTAATAAAACCAATTAGGCTTGGAATCTTTATAGTGCTCTTTGAAATAGGGTCGGTGACTTCCACCGTGTTACCGCTCGCAAAGCCCAGGGTCGCACCCGTTCCCCCTGTGAGGGACAGCATATCCTGTAAAGCAAAGCCACTGCTCACGAAGCCGGCCTTACCAGCACCGTTTTGGTATTGGTAGTAACCGATACCCCAGTTGTTGGAGTCGCCTGCAGACATTTCCATAATGATAGTCTCAACAAACACTTGATCTCGGGCGATATCGAGTTTTTTCAAAATACCCAAAACCGTTTCATAATCTTGTTTGCTCGCGGTAATGACAAGTGCGTTCGTGGATTCATCCGCGGTGATTTTCACATCACTGCCGAAAATTTCTGTTTGTTGTGCCACTGGGTTTCCACCCAGAGGAGAAAGCAAGCCACCTGATGGTTTCGGAGCTGCATCTTTGGTCACGCCTTGAAGAACTTGCGCGATGTTTTTAGCAACGCCGTTTTTTACGTAATAAACGAAGACATTGCCGTCGCCACCCGCATGCGGTTTGAAATCCAATTGCGCGATCAATTTTTTCAGACGAATAATCCCGGCTTTGTTACCCATCGCGATCAATGAGTTCGTACGGTCTTCAGGAATGGCCATGAAGAAGCTGGTTCCCTGTTGTGCGCTGGCGCCCGAAGAACGAGTGAAACGCGGCACGCCTGCCGAGAACGAGCCAGGTGCTGTGCCTGTGCTTTTTGCGCCCTTATTCACGATTTTATCAACGAGATCCGCGAGGTCTTTGGCCTTTGCATATTTAACTGGAATCACTTCGATCTGATCTTCAAAACCCGGAACATCCAATTGGCTGATGATTTTCATCACGCGGTCGATATTAGAACCGTAATCTGAAAGAATCAGCGAGTTCGTCGCTGCATAAACCGACATCTCACCATCTTTCGAAGAAAGAATACGCAAGTCCCGGTTCACTTGTTCCGCTTGAATGTGCTTCAAGTGGATAATTCTGGTGATCATTTGATCGGAGTTTGGATAGTAAGCGCCAGAGTAAGTCTCGATACTATCACGTTGAGCATTTCTTGCGGACTTAATCTTCAGGAAGCTGCCACTTGGTACAACGGTAAAACCATTGATTGCTAGGGCTGACAAGAACGCTTTGTATGCTTCCGCGACTGTAATTTTAGAAGGGGCTACGATCGTGATTTTACCACGGACGCCGGGATCGATGATAAAGTTTTTACCGGTGAGCTCTGAAATCGCTTTGATAACGTCGGTAATTTCAACGTTCGGGAAGTCGAAAGATTCAATTGTCTCTGGGAAGTTTTCATTGGTGATATCTTCAAGACCCGCTTTTGCGAACTTGCTTTGCTGAGTTTTGCTGAGAGCGCCTGGTTTATCCGATGAGCTGGAAGGGCCAATGGTGGTTTCGCCACCGGCAGCACCGGGTGCAGCAGCGGGAGGTGGGGGAGGCGGGAAGTTATTCATTGATGGCAGTGGCGGTGGCGGCGGAAAGTTTTGAGCCAACGCAATCTGTGTTGTCAAAAGCGAGGCTATTCCAATGGCCGCCTTCTGTTTTCTTTTTAACTTCATATCATCCACCTTCCTTTGCGGATTCACTTCAACCAAAAACTAAAAACTTACTGAATATTGTACTGAAGGGTCTCGGTACGCCCACCACGATCCACGGTCATTTCAATTTTGTTGGAGCTCTTAAACATATTAAAGAGCTCCATGGCCTTTTGAGGCGTATCCACGGTTTCACCATTGACACCCTTAATGAGGTCCATGCGCTGAATTCCCAGTTGTGAGAAGATGCTATTTGGCTGGAAATCAACAATGCGGTAGCCGATCACTTCGCCCGTGACTTTGTCCCGAGCGGGAACGGCGCGGGCTTGCATCAGGATGCTGGACAGATCATTCAAGTACTTTTGCAGATCCGCACGCTTAATCGTAAACTTATTATCGCCCAAGGATTTAACATCCCCATTGCCAGTTGCGGCGGCCACAGGGGCGCTGGCGCCGAAGGACACCTTCTGATTTCCGAAAGGCTTCATCTCGATGAACTCAAGTGCATTGTTGTTTAAATTGCGGAAGATAACTCTCTGCCGTTCAACTTTGATGAGAGTCGCTAGATTTTCGATATTTCTTTTCGGTGAATACGAAAGTGTTTGGTTTTTACCTTTGATCTCGATGGCCGCGATGGACTTTTCAGGATTCGAGTGAACCAGGGTTCCGATCAAATTCAACGGCAGCTGAGAAGGAACTGGAGCGACCTCTTCGATCTTGTTGGGGTCCTGGCCCTTTGGAATCAACGCATCCGGAATGACACCATCCGAAGAAAAAATATTGCGGGAAATGATTGTGTTGAAAGCGCCACGAGACATCAGATTTTCATTCAAAGCTTTTTTTGGCCGAGGTGGGGGAGTTTGGTTTGGCAACATGAGATCGCGGTAACTCAGGATCAACAAATCGGCGATGACAAAACCAATGAAAACAAACAGCAGGTACGAAAGCCACTTTTCAAAAGCAGGGCGCTTTTTCTTCAACTTCTTGTTATCTACCGCCACTGATTCTTCCTTTGCCAATCCTTCGTCAAATCAAGGATTTGAATCCTTCAAATCCAATCATAGACTAACAAAAAGGCTGGCCCGTGGGCAGGAAGAAAATTGGACCTGGACCTTAGCCTGTCAGGACTCGGTGCCAGCGGGTCCGTCATGGTACCTTAATGGGTATGAATGTGGTTTATTTCACTCTCGGTGAATCCATTATTGACATCGAAATCCGCTCGCAGCTTTTGCGCGTGCCGGAAGTGATGTCAGATTTGCGTCAGGCGCAGAGTATTGCGCCTGAAATGGATTTGATTTCGATCATGGGCTCACAGGAGCTTTTGATGAAAATGCCGAAGGATTTCCACTTAAAACTCGCGCAACTTTTGCAAGAGGCTTTGTTCAAGCGCTGGAAAATCTCGCAAGTAAAGTACGACGTTATCGTTGAAAGACGAAAGTACAGTGATTCCACAGCATGGCGTCGCGCCCTTAAAGAATTGCTTCATCAAAACAACGAATTCCATTTCTACATTTTCGGCCCAGGATTCGACGATCTCGAGTACGAAATCGGCAAGTTAAAATTCAAATCCCCGCCGCAGATTTTTCTCCACGAAGTCATTTCCGAAGACCCCATGCTCGACTGGTTCTGGCCCACAATCATGCAAGGCGCTAAGCTTTCAGCATAAAAAATAGGAGGCGCCATGGATTATGTAAACGCGGTTTTAAACCACCCGTTATTTCATCAATTTATTCTTTGGGTCGCCCTCGGGTTGGGAGTCGGAGTTGCTGCGAAGCTGGTCATCCCCGGCAGTGAGGCCATGGGATGGATTCGCACCATCCTACTCGGTTTGGCGGGGTCCTTCTTAGGTAATTATCTTGCGCCGATTTTTTTAAACTGGCCCGAGTACAAACCCTTTACTTGGCAGGGGATTGGTATTGGCATCGTGGGCGCGGTCATTCTTGTTTTGATCAATCGCCTTGTGACTCGCTCTTAGACCTTACCCAAAAGTAAACGCATAGGCCTGGACTCCCGGATCTTCGAATTCGATTTCAAATAATTTTTCCTGGTAGGTCGGCGCGCTTGGCTGGCGAATCAGTTGGTACAATTTATGATCTTTGACGACTCCGCGGCCTTCTTCGTCAATATCCATGCCTTGGGAGCTTCTTGGAGGTTTGCCATCGATGGTGACTTTAAAGCGGATTTCTTTTCCGTCAATCGCCGATCCCAAAACCAAATGCAAATCGCGGGCGCGGAATTTGAACGTGATTTTGCCCGGAGCTTTTATTAAAGTTGCATCTTGAGGATTGACTTGCCAATTTCCTGTGAGCCCCCACTCGTTGAGTTTCAAATTTTCGGCGACTTTGTAATCTTGCGGCTTTTGCTTTAAAACCTCAGGTGCTACTTTCATATTTTCAGCGCGATTGAAGCCAATATAAGTTTCGCCCGAGTAAGCTTGTTTCAGCTGTCCCGAAACTTGCGCGCCGGAGGCATTCACCGTCACCAGTTGAGTGTCTCCTTTGAGAGATGCTTCACCCAAAAGCTCCTGAATCACTTTTTCCGACTCTTCGTAATGGCCTTCGCCGGATTTGAAGTGGCGGATGCGACCCGTACGATCGACGAAGTAGTGGGCCGGCCAATACTGATTCTTGAAGGCCTTCCAAATCGTATAGTTGTTATCCACGGCGATCGGATAAGTAATTCCTAAATCTTTCGCCGCTTGCGCAACATTGTTCAAGTCTTTCTCGAAGGCAAATTCCGGAGTGTGAACGCCAACAATCACCAATCCCTTGTCTTTATACTTTTCATGCCACGCTTTCATGTAAGGGAGCGTGCGAATGCAGTTGATACACGAGTAAGTCCAAAAATCGACCAGGACTACTTTGCCTTTCAGCTCCGCATTCGTCAGCGGCGCCGAGTTCAGCCACGCGACCGCCCCATCAATGCTGGGCATATGGCCGAGATCTTTAAACTCGATATTTGCGGGCCCCGCGTTCGAGATATTCAGCAAATGCTGCTCGAGAGTTTCGGTCTGCAATTTTGAAACTTGGGTCAAGAGCGTACGATCCAAATTAAAGGCAATCATTCCGACCCCTAAGAGCACTAAAACACCGAGGATTTTCTTAACATAGCCCTCAGCCTTCAAATAACCCTTCATCTTGGCGAAGACTTTTCCGCCCGCAAGCAGAGCAATGGCGAGTGAAGATCCGGCGCCAAGAGCATAGGTAAAGAGAAATGTCGCCGACTCTGAAGGTCTTCCTTGAATGGCCGCGCCCGTTAAAATAAGACCTAAAATGGGTCCTGCACATGGAGCCCACAAAAAACCTGTGGCAATACCAATGACAAAGGACTGCCCGGGCTTCGCTGGGCCCTTCCGCGAACTCGTGAGTTTCACTCCGAATTTCGTCAGTGGCGCCATCAAAGTTTCAAGATAAATTGGAAAGATCAGCGAAAGTCCAAAAACCGTGAGCAGAATCATCGCGATCCAGCGGCCCCAGTTATTCGCCTCCGCGACCCAGGCGCCACCGACCACTGCAAGCAAAGACGCGGCGGTGAAAGTCACCGCCATGCCCGCAAGCAAGGGTAAGCCGGATTTGTAAAACGGCTGATCCGCCTTCGCAAATACGAAGGGAAGAACCGGCAGAATACAAGGACTCAGGATGGTTAAAAAACCACCGATATAAGACAAAATTAAGAGCGTCATTGGGGGCTCCTCTTACTTCTTTTTAAAAAGTTTCAGATATTCGCCGTAGCCGGCTTTTTCTAAATCAGCGACAGAAATAAATTTGAGTGAGGCTGAGTTCATACAATAGCGCTGGCCCGTCGGCTGAGGACCATCATTAAACAGATGTCCCAAATGAGAATTCGCAATAGCGCTGCGAACTTCGGTCCGAGTCATACCAAAGGTGCGATCCGACTTTGTTGTCACGGATTTTGGATCCAGTGGTTTTGTAAAGCTCGGCCAGCCTGTTCTTGAATCATATTTATCCAACGAACTAAACAGGGGCTCTCCGGAGACAATATCGACATAGATGCCTTCTTTATGATTGTCCCAATATTCATTCTTGAATGAGGGCTCTGTGCCGGATTTCTGGGTAACATCAAATTGCAACGGCGTGAGTTTCTTTTTGAGCTCGTCCTCAGATGGTTTTTTATAATTACTTAAATTGATCGCCAAGGCAGGCAGGGCCAATAGGTTCAAAAGCAAAAGACTCTGTTTCATCTGACACCTCTTTTTCATTCCAGTCACACCTACCTATTCGCGGGGGCCTGCCGAAAGGTTACAACATCGGAAATAATTTAATACATGCAATGCGTAAGTAGCGGGAAAAAGGTCTTTTATAAGGTTAAATATTTTTTTGTAACCTTTTGATGGGGTCCTACGAATGAAGGTTCAAGGCAGTCCAAGCCTTCGACAGTCTCAAGATGAAGCAGAGCTTTCTCAGTTGATGAGAAAGGCGCAGACGGGTGATGCCGGAGCTTACCGGCAATTGCTATTAAGGATTCGTGGGATGCTAGCGAAGTATATTGAAAACTCTTTTGCAAGATTCGGATGGGGCGCGGGCAGCGGTCAAGAGGACGTTTTGCAGGAAGTTTTGCTGGCGATTCATGTAAAAAGACACACCTATGATCCTGCTCAGTTTTTCCTTCCATGGATGTATGCGATCGCTCGTTACAAACTGATAGATCACTTCCGCAAAAATAAGAAGAGCTATGCGGCACTGTCGCTGGAAGACGAACTCGAGCATATCGAAAACCTGGCGATATTGGATTCCACTGCGGAAGTAGATCTCGAAAAGTTGTTAGGAGTTCTTTCGGAAAAACAAAGGGCCGTATTGTCCCTCGTAAAAATCGAAGGCCTTTCAATCGAAGAGGCTGCGAAAAAAACGGGTTATTCCGAAAGCGATATTAAGGTCACAGTTCATCGGGCGCTCAAAACTCTGCAAGAAAAAGTGAAGGAGGATACACGTGAAAACCGATGATCTGATTTCACAGCTGACGAAAGATCTCAAGCCGGTGAAGGCACCGGAGCTGCCGATCGTTTTTGCGCTCAAGTGGGGGCTTGTCAGTCTTGCAATCGTTGTTTTTATAATTGCCGGTTTTCGGCCGCGCCTGGATCTTTTGCAAAGTCTCGAGCATTTCGATACTTGGATTCAGCTCGGAGCTTTTGCCTTGCTTTTATTTGCTTCACTTGGACTTGTCGCCTGGGCATCCACCCCAGGCCGAGAGGGTTTTAAAAAATATCTGAAGTCCATTTTTGCATTGCTGTCTCTCTTGGCCATGGTTCAAGTGGTGCGTTTGCTAGGCATGAGCAGAGAACTTTTATCCGAGGGACTTGCGATCTTGGGTTCGCGCTGCGCGCTGGTCGCGACGACTGTGGGTGCTGTGACGGGATTTTTTGTTGCATGGAAAGCCCGTCAAGGTGCTAGTATGCATCCTCTTTGGAGCGGCATCGTTTTAGGTTTTGCTGCTGTTGGAGCTGGCGGAGTGGCAATCACTCTACATTGCGCGAGCCAGAATGGTATGCATATCTTTGTTTGGCATTTCTTGTTGCCACTCTTCGTGATGGGAGTCGCGGGCTCTGTCGTGGGCCGAAAAATTTTGCGTTGGTAGTTTCAATTGGAAGTTTCCGAATGGGAGGACGCTATGTCGTACTTAAAAACAGTTTCGAAAGTAAGCTTAGTCTCTGTTATCTTGACGAGCCTCATTGTGTGGGCGGCAGGCCCCGCATCTCAAGGAGTTAAGTCTGATGAAAAGCCGAAAACGCAAACAGCGGTTTTGGCTGCAGGCTGCTTTTGGGGTGTTGAAGAGTTTTTCCGTAAAACCCCTGGCATCGTAAGCACGCAAGTGGGCTATGCCGGGGGAACAAAAGAAAATCCAACTTATCCACAGGTCGGCAGCGGCAGTACCGGGCATGCTGAGTCCGTCAAAATCGAATACGATCCCAGCAAAATAAGCTACGAGGACCTACTTAAACTTTTCTTCCGCATGCATGATCCGACCACGCTGAACCGTCAAGGAAATGACGTCGGCACGCAATACCGCTCGGAAATTTTCTATACCAGTGAAGACCAAAAGAAAACCGCGGAGAAAGTCATGAAACTTGTCAATGACTCTAAAAAATGGAACGCACCCGTGACGACCAAATTAGAAGCCGCCGGCACTTTTTATCCGGCGGAGGAATACCACCAAAAGTACCTCATCAAAAACCCGGGTGGTTATGATAACCACTTCTTAAGGAAATTCACGTTTTAAAAAAAACAAAAAGCCCGCGTTTACGCGGGCTTTTTTTATGGTTCTATTAAGTTCAAACTTACGGAGAAACAATCGGAGACATTCCCGGAGGAACTACAGCGCCTCCACGAGTTGCTCCAGACTCAATTGGGAAGTTCGGTGAGAAAGCAAACGTTGGAACCAGAGACTTAGTATAAGTTCCAGGAGTTGCCGTCGTTGTAAACTTCATGTGGTAAGACGAGAAGTAAGTATTGTTCACCAAGTACTCCATCTCAATACCTTCACCAGCGACTTGCAAGAAAGCTTGGAACACAAACGGGCTCGACAACAGAGCTTTACCGAAGTCAGCGTAAGCTGTGGTGAACTCTTTGTCTTGGCCAGCTGTGTATGCAGCCTTCATATTGACCGCTGCTTTATAGAGCTGTTTTCCGTTGGAACGAGCTTCTGCAATTTGTGCTGTCATGCAAGAATCAAAGCGCTCTTGTTGAATCGCGCAGAGTTCCCACGCATCGCTTTGACCTGAACCTGAGAAGTAAGCTTGCGCCTTTTTCTCAGCCAAAGCAGCGATGTTTTGCTCAGACGATTTTGTCAGAGTTTTGATCAAAGACAATGTCGTGTCTTCGTTCAAATTCATTTTAAATGATACTTGAGAGTACTCGAGATCTTTGAATGTCGGAATATTCAAAGTGAGCTCTTTCTTCATACCAGTCTTCTGGATCAAGCCCTTGATGTCAGAGCGAATATCACGATGGCTCGTGCTGTCGTCTTCCGCAGTCCAAGTGTATTGACCAAAGTAAGCCTTTGTTGCAGTCGAATTTTTCGGCTGAATTTTCACCACACCACCATAGAATGCTTGAGTTACAGACGAGTGTGTTGTGATCAAACGGCTACGACGATCTTTTAAGTAAATACCGTACTGAACAGTCGTCAGAGTATCATCAAACAAAGTTTGCGTGTTGGAAATCTCATAAACTTTTCCTGCGGTCCATACGGTGTTCAACACGATAGGGAAACCGAAGAAGAAGTGGTTGATGCGGCCCACTTGAGTGCGGGTCATTTGCTCCCATTTTTGAACGGAGCTTACGCCTTGAGTCGCCAATTTTTGAACTGCTGCCACGTTACCGCGAACAAGATCGCTGTAAGCTTTCGCGCCTACGGGATCTTTGAAGTTGATCAAATAAGAGAAGGCTTTCGCAACTTCTTTGTATTTGGTCACACCCACGCTCGTCAGAGTCAAGCCTGCTTGAACACTCACGCGGTCCACGTTGATGTCTGTCAAACGGACAAGGACATTCTCAGCATCTACTTTTTCCACGTAAACTTGGTAAATACCATTGGCAACGTAAGAAACGCTCAAGCTTGCAGGTCCCACACCAGGTCCGGCAAAGAAGATGATGCCACCTTTGCTTGCGTGAGTCGTGTTATCTCCGACAGCCCATGTGTCGACGATATCTGCAGAAAGCGGGATGCTCAAAGAAGGTTTTTCATGAGCTGCTTTCAAGCTTGAAGCATATCTGTTGGAAACAAGTTCGCGTCCTGAATAAGGGATCAAACCGATGGTTGCCCACAGAGCATTTTGTAAACCCGTTGCGTTTGCAAAATAGAAGCCTACATTCGCACCGATACCACCTTCAAGTCGGCTGTAATTTGTCACTTGGAAACCACTTGCGTAGTCACCATAAACGAGAGTGTCGTTTGCTGCGTTGAAATCAGATTTCACAAGGTTGTTATCTGCCTTGCGTGAATCGTGAGAAGTTGTGTTGATAATTTTATTGCCCGAGTCGAAGTCCAAGTAGAACGCCGGCAAAAGTTTCGCCTTCAATTCTTTCTTTTTTTTCTCTTCTTTTTGTTGAGCAGGAGTTTGATCCTTTTTGCCATCATCATTTTTAGAATCATCTTTTTGGCCATTATCGCCCTGGTCATTGCCGCCTTGATCGCCGCCATTGCCAGATCCATTATCGGAACCACCGTTATCGGAACCACCATTGTTTCCGCCATTATCAGAACCACCGCCGTTGTCACCACCGCCGTTGTCACCACCGCCGTTGTCACCACCGCCGTTGTTGCCACCGCCGTTGTTGCCACCGCCGTTGTTACCACCGCCGTTGTTGCCACCGCCGTTGTTGCCACCGCCGTTGTTGCCACCGCCGTTGTTGCCGCCGCCGTTGTTGCCGCCGCCGTTGTTGCCGCCGCCGTTGTTGCCGCCGCCGTTGTTGCCGCCAGCATTGCCTACGGGTTTATCGTTTCCTTGATTGCCTGGTCCGGTGTTGCCATTGCCGTTGCCGCTGTTACCAGTGCAAAGATTTGGATTTCGATCGCAATCAAAAGGATTTCCGCTGCTACCACCATTGCCATTGGAGCCGCCAGCGCCGGAGTTGGATCCGCCACCATTGCCATTGTTGTTACCGTTACCATTGCTATTACCGTTGCCATTACCATTACCGGCGAACGAGAATGAAGGAACAAATGCCATTAAACTCATTGTCAGAATCAGCTTGAGCGTGTGCTTAAAGAACATGAACTCTCCTGCTTGTGTTAGCATAAGAAAAAATAAGTAAGTGAAGACCCTTCACGGGATCACCACGATTGATTTTGAGAAACTATATGAATGTCGGATTTGTATGATTGTGTATTAGGTGCGGCGCTTTACTCTAAGACAAAGAAAGATGCGAGGTCGCCTCAAAAAGAAGAGGCAAGGAGCCACCTGATTTTTCTGTCGTTACATGAAGTGACAGATGGCTCCCCACCAAGACGGTTTAAAACAACCCCTCTGCGGAAAGGGCGCCAGCCTTTTAGACCCTCAAAGATGCACAACAACGTTGCGAGTCCTTAGCTGGCCAAAACCGTCTAATAAATTTAACCACAATACCAAGCGCTTTTCGGTGTCATTACCAAAGAAGTCACGTGCTGCGGTTTTGGTGGGAGACGAAATATTCAAGATGAGTACTAGAGTAAAACTGAAAATCTCCCCAAATGTTTAAACTGTTGAACGCAAGGTGCGGCCTTTATAAACGAAGAGGTTCAATTTTCAAAGAGAAGATTCGTGATCTGGTAATTTTTTTGTCCGCACCAAAGAGCTGTCGTGAGCTAAACAAAAAAGGCTTCAAGGCTGACAGGCATGTCGTTCGAAGGTGATAAAAAATCGGGTGCATTTTGATCCGGCGGCACCATACAGAAGAGTCCGTGAGGAATTTTGGCTGTAACCCAGGTGCGTGGCCGACGATAAAAGAGTTCATCGCGGTCATGCGAGTACACCAAAAAGTCATTAGAGCGGGCCCGCTCGAAAGCCGCCCACAGCAAGGCTTCAAAGACATCCGCATTTTCAGCAAAAAGATGAGTGAGATACTGAAATTGCAGATGCTCTTCCAGTTGCAAGCGATAAGAAGGCTTCGTTAGTGGTCGCGTCCAACCAAAAACCTTTCCGAATTTCAAAAACTGTCGGAAGTTATGCGCCTTCAAAGAATATTCAAGAGGAACGAGTTCTTGAATCCCATCGGCCTTCCACGGAGCGCAGCAGCCGACAATATTATTATGGCGATCAAAGGCAATCAGAAAGTCTTCAATCTTGAGCCCACGCCAGCGGTGCAATTGCTTAAAGAAACTGTAGGAGTCCCAGTAGGTCGCTAAATTACGCGAACTATTTTTTTCAGACAAATAATAAATCAACGCATCGGCACTCACCGAAGAACCATGGCGAATCTGCAAATGAGGCAGTGGGTTTTTCGCCCATGGAAAGCGGCCATGAACACTGACTAAATTCATGCGCCGATAGTTAAAGTAACGTGGCAAAAGACGCTTTAAATTACGAGGCCGCACAAATGCATTGAGCGCCGCCGTTTCGGTCAAATTGAGCGCACTGAAAAAATGCTGAACTCCGAAAGTGTTGCTGATGTCTTGGAGAGTCGGTACGAAGTGGTCGGCCCACTCCAAGATGGCGCGGCGATTATTGCTGATTCGAAGGTCTCGGCCAAAGGCCACGGTCTTCAGTTCGTTCTGGATCATGACATCTTTAATAATAAAAGAAGCCATCCCTTGGATTTGACTCTGATCATCTTTAAGCAGGTACGTACGAAACCGGTCGGATTCCACCACATAGGGAGCAAAAAAGTCGCCGCGACGGTCGACCTTCATATCCAGCACCCCTTTAATCGGGAAGCCTTTGAAAAATTCTAAAATAGCCTGGTTGTCGGAGGGGCGTCCAACTTCCAGGTGCATCTTTGCACTCATTCCGTTTTTTTCCAGAGCACGTCTTCAAAACGTGTTTTCAAATTCACCCAGCGGGCGGCAACAAACAAAAAGTCACTCAAGCGATTCAAGTATTGTAAGCAGACGGCGTAGCGCTCATCTTTCACCATCACTTCGGCCGATCGACGCTCGGAGCGGCGGCACAAAGTGCGGGCCACATGCAGGTGAGCTGCGGTCTCGTGTCCCGCCGGCAAAACAAAGTTGCGCAGCTCGGGAAGTTCCGCCGTCATTTCATCGATTTTTTCTTCGAGCATGCGTACGTGGTGATCTTGAATACTTGGAAGTTTCTTAAAGACTTCCTCGTCGGCGCAGGCAAGCAGGCTTCCGACATTGAACAACTGATTTTGGATTTTCTCGAAAACTGCGTCAAGGGATTGAAGGTCGTTCAGTCTTTGCAAACCCACACGGACGACGCCAAGGTAAGAATTCAATTCATCGACAGTGCCATAGGCTTCGACGCGGGGGTTGAATTTTTCGACGCAGGAGCCATCCACGAGACGGGTGGTGCCTTTGTCGCCGGTTTTTGTATAAATTTTTGCTTTCATGCTTCACTCAATCTATTATGGGCCCTAAGCTTCAGCATGACATTAAGGAGTTTACAATGCAACTCGATCACACTCTCCCCAAAGCGTCCTTGTTGGTGACCATCCCTCACTCCGGAGAGAATATTCCGCCGCAAGCGGCGTGGCTCAATGGCTTGCCCGAGGAGATTTTGATGTGCGACGTGGATCGTTATGTCGACTACCTTTATGAGCCGACCCTCAAAAAACTGCATCTTCCTTACGCAAAAACCGAGTGGCACCGTTATGCCGGTGATTTGAACCGCATTCCCGAAGATGTCGATGCGGGCAGTGTGGTGGGAAACGCCAATCCCGCGGGCATGCATCGCCGTGGATTTCTTTGGGCGATCACGACCTACAACCATCCGTTGATGAAGCAACCTATTCCGCAAAAAACTCATCAAGAACTGGTCGAGCTTATTTATAAACCGTTCCATGCTAGCGTGCGTAAACTTTATGAAAATTATGAGCAGGCGGGCCGCACTAAAGTTTTTCATATTGATGCTCACAGCATGCCGTCTGTCGGCACCAAAGAGCATCGCGATCCAGGCGAGCACCGCGCCGATATTGTCGTCAGCGATTGCCATGGCAAGAGCTGTGACCCGAAGTTCCGCGACTTGGTGATTGCAGCTTATGTGATTGCTGGATTTAAAGTGGCTTACAACTGGCCTTATTTCGGCGGACGCGTGAGTGAGGTTTATGGTCAGCCGGCAAAAAATCATCATGCCATCCAGGTGGAAATGAACCGGGCCCTTTATATGGATGAGGTCAGCAAAAAACTCAAAATTGAAGATGCTGAAAAAGTGCGCGCGAAAGTGGAGGTGGCGCTCACATATATAAGTCAGAATTTGCCGAGCCTTCAGTAATCGCGGCAGCTGACTTGCAGCGTTGTGGTCGATATGATTAGCCCTTCCGGGCAAGTTGGACTAAATATTTGAATATCATGTCCCATGCTGCTGATGATCGATCGAACAAGGTTCGTCGCTATTTAAAATCAACGATTAAATTTTTAGCCTCATTGAAGCTGGCGGTGATTGTTATCGCTTCCATTGCCTGCGTGATCGCTGTCGGAACCTTCGTTGAAGCCAAGTACGACGCCACCGCCGCCAGAAAAATCGTCTACGAAAGTTTTTGGATGTACGGAGTGATGGGCATTCTGGCCATCAATCTCACCGCGGTGATGGTCGATCGTTGGCCATGGAAAGCTCGTCATACGCCGTTTGTGCTCGCCCACATTGGGATTTTGATTTTAATGTTCGGTGCCATTATCACTCAAAAATTTGGCTTAGACGGTAGCATGTATGTGAAGATCGGTCAGTCCGCACAGTTCGTCACCGTTCCTGAGACCGACATTCTCGTCTACAGCTCTTTTGACGGCGATCGCTACACGAAGCTTGCAGAAATGAATGTCGATTTTTTCAAACATCCGCCAACTCCTGAAAAGCCGATCGTCATTCCGGCGTATGGTGGTGAAATCAAGTTTGTTGAATACAAGCGTTACGTTTTGCCGAGCCGCAAAGTCGTTCCGCCGCCGGATACGAACGGTCGCTGGGGCGCAGGGCTTCGTTTCCAAGTGCAAAATGCAAATATCAAAGTGAATGTCATTGAGTGGATCGTTCAGCGTCGGCCGGGCTATTTGGAATCTTTCAATTTTGGTCCCGCGGCAATGCATTTAGGGCCGGCCCCCGCGGTGGGACGTGGTGCGAATGAAATTTATTTTACTCCGAATGCCAAAGACGGAGTGGACTACGTTGTTTTCCAGAAAGACTCCGAACAGCCTGCGAAGAAAGGTTCATTGAAAGAGGGCGATGCTTTCAATCCTGGCTGGAAAATGCCGATCGAGGTCCGCGTTCTCCGCTATTTGCCTCAGGCAAAAGAAGAATGGGATTTGCAAGATCGCGAGACGCCGACTCCACTGACCACATCGGCTACGAAAGTCATCTTCAATGGGCAAGAACAATGGATTCTCTTAGGAGATACGATTAAGTTCTTCACCAACGAGGCCGTTTATCTTGTTGGCTATACAAATCGCAAAATTGATTTGGGTTTTCCATTGCAGCTAAAAGAATTCGCGATTGATCGCTATCAAGGTGTCCGCAAGGCGATGGAATATAAGAGCGTCGTTTCTGTGCCGAATATGGACTCTCATCTGATCTCGATGAACGAGCCGCTGAAATACAATGGCCTTACATTCTATCAAGCCAGTTTTGACGAAGACCCGAATACCGGTCAGCCCGTCGCTTCGGTACTTTCAGTGAATCAAGATCCGGGTCGTTGGATTAAGTATTTGGGTTCGCTCATTATAAGCCTTGGCATCATCATGCTCTTCTACTTTAAGCAGAAGACGAAAAAGGACAAATCCTCATGAGACGTTTACAAGTCATCCTCGTGCTGTTGTTGTCATTGTTAGTTTACAAAGGCGCTTTTGCGGCGGCCGGTGATCAGCTCCGTTATTTACCGGTGCAAAATGCGGGACGAATCAAGCCCTATGATAGTTTCGCTAAAGAAATGCTTGAGATCGTCTATGGGAAATCCACTTTTGAAGGACGTGCCGCTCCTGAAATTATTTTTACGTGGATGTTGAGTCCGACCGCGTGGGAAGACAAAAAGATTTTTGAAGTTCGCAATCATGAGGTTTTAAAAGCTCTCCAGTTGCCGGTCGATCAGAGATATTTCTCTGGAAAAGAAATTTTCAGCAACGAACATTTCCAGATGGTCCTGCAAGAGTTGCAGGCGAAAAGGGAATCTAAAGAAAAACTCACGCCGTATTTTCAAGCGCTTCAGCGTTTGGAAAATCAGCTCGTCATTTTCCGCGAGATTGCTGCAGGCAACATGTTGCAATTGATTCCTCCCCAAGAGGGCACGGCTTGGTTGAGTGTCGCGCAATTTCAAGGCGGGCAGCAACAGGCCTTTTCAGACATGACCAAAGCTTTCGTGGATCACATCGGTGGTATCGCGCAAGGGGTTCCGGCTTCTCAGCAAGAGCAGACGGCGAAAGCCCTCGATGAAGCGGTGTTGAAGTTCCGCGAAATGGCAAAGGCGAATAATCCTGAGCTCTACAATAACGATACTAAAGTAAACCTCGAAGTTTTTTATAACAACTTCCATCCATTCCGCTGGGCGTACATCTTATATATGTTGGCGTCTGTGACGATTCTGGTTGTGTGGACAATGAACAAGCCGGGTTTGATGAAGCTCGGGTGGGTGTTTGCGGGATGCGGTTTTGCTTTGCACACTTTTGGTTTTGTGATCCGCATGTATTTGATGGATCGTGCGCCTGTGACAAATATGTACGAGACCGTGGTGTGGATGTCTTGGGGAGCTGTGGTTTTTTCAGCGATATTGGAAATCATTTACAAGTACCGCTTCATTTTCTTTGCCGGAACTTTAGGCGGAATGGTGGCGCTTATTGTTGCGGACTCGGCGCCGGCGGTTTTGGATCCGACGCTTCAGCCGCTGGAAGCAGTTTTGCGCAGCAACTACTGGCTGACTGTTCACGTAATGACAATCACAATCAGTTACGCTGCCTTCTTCTTGGCCTTCGTACTCGGTGACATTGGTCTCGTATACTATATAAAAGGCGAAGAAAAAAATCAGGATAAAATCAAAGCGATCGCAAACTCCGTATACCGTGCGATGCAAATCGGTGTGGCCTTCTTAGCGCCAGGAATTATTTTGGGCGGCATCTGGGCGGACTACAGTTGGGGCCGCTTCTGGGGTTGGGATCCAAAAGAAACTTGGGCATTGATTGCGTTGCTCGGCTATCTCGCGGTGCTTCACGGTCGTCTCGGCGGTTGGTTCCGCAACTTCGGCATGATCGCCGCGGGTGTTGTGACTTTTAGTCTCGTGATCATGGCTTGGTATGGAGTGAATTTCGTACTCGGCGCAGGGCTTCATTCCTATGGATTCGGCGCCGGTGGCGTTGAATATGTGGCGGCGTTTGTCGCTGCTCACTTTTTGCTCGTGATTTACGCATCTCTTGTGCGTAAGAAGTCCACAGAGTTAGTCCGCTAAGTTTCTGAATTCTCATCAAGTTTGCAAAAAGAAAGTGGACAAGATGAGTATTCCACCTTTAAATAGAAACCATCGAAAAATTGTTACGATGTGCGCGCGCGTTTTCGCAAGGGCACATCTCTGTAATCACCAGGCAAAGGAAGATTATGCATCGGAATTTGAAAACTATTGCAGCGGTAGGGCTCCTCGCATTGAGCCTTGCAGGATGTAAATTTCAGCCGGGATGGGGCTACAACCAAGGGTATGAGCCGACACAGCCACTCCCTTTCAGTCACGAAACCCATGTTACAAAAAACCAAATTCAGTGTCAGTACTGTCACAATCAAGTCGAAAGATCTCGTCACTCGAACGTGCCGGCGCTCTCGACGTGCATGAACTGCCATCTGCAAGTGAAAACAGACAGCCCGCACATTCAAAAATTGCGTGAGGCTTACGATAAGGGGCAGTCCATCGAGTGGACACGCGTGCATATGCTTCCTGACTTCGTTCACTTCAATCACTCTGCACACGTGGCAAAAGGTGTGAATTGCCAAACTTGCCATGGCGAAGTCGAGAAAATGGCAACAATCAAGCAGGTGCAAGATCTCTCTATGGGCTGGTGTATTAACTGTCACCGTGAACCAGAGAATAAAGCTCCTTTGAACTGTACAACTTGTCACCACTAATTGAGATTGTGGAAGGTACTATGTCTGAAATGAATCACGATCACGAACACAACGAAGCGGAATTGGCAGCAAAGAAAGCAGCTCGTCCGCAAATCGAAAGAGATAATACTTACTGGCTGACTCTCGAGCATTACAACAATGATCCTGAGTTTTTGAAAAAAGCTGAGACCGAGTTCCAATCTTCTCCATTGCGCGAAAGCGACACGGGTGAAGGTGGTTGGGCTCGTCGCGAATTCTTGAAGTTGATGGGCGCCTCTCTCGCGATGTCAGCGGCAGGTTGCATCCGTCGTCCGGTGCAAAAAATCGTTCCCTACAACAAACAGCCTGAAGAAGTGACTTTGGGTGTGGCGAACTACTACACGACGACTTACTTCGACGGCAGCGAAGGCTTCGGTGTTTTGGTTAAAACACGCGAAGGTCGTCCGATTAAAATCGAAAGCAATCCGCAGTTCCCATTGACCAAAGGTGGTTTGAGCGCGCGTGCCCAAGCATCGCTTTTGAACCTCTACGATCCAGAGAGATTGCAAGGCCCTCGCTACAACATCTTCAATGAGAAAAAGACCAACAAAGACACGATCAACACCAAGTGGGATAACTTGGATGACAAAGTCGTCGCTCAGTTGAAAAAAGGCGGTGTTGTTGTTTTGACGGGGAATATGGTTTCTCCATCCACTCGTGCCGTGGTTTCTGACTTTGCTCAAGCGTTTAAAGCGGATCACGTTTCTTGGGAGCCATTTGCTCACGAAGAATTGCGTGAAGGACAGAAAGCCTCTTACGGAGAAGCCGTTGTTCCTCAGTACCGTTTCGACAAAGCGAAAATGATCGTATCCATCGATGCGGACTTCTTGGGAACTTGGTTGAATCCAACTCAGTTCAATGCGCAGTTCGCAGCGGGTCGTAGAGACCCTAAGAAAATGTCGAAATTGATTTCTTTCGATTCGACTTATTCTTTGACGGGCGCGAATGCAGATATCCGCTTCCGTATCAAGCCATCTGAGCAACTCGATGTGGTGATGGGTTTGATCAACGCCTTGGTAGTTAACAAAGGTGTTTCCTCTTACGCAAATAACGAAAAATTCAAAGAGAGCCTCGTTTCTTATGCAAATGCTGCGCAAAAGCTGGGTATTGAGCCAGCATTGTTTACGAAGATCGCTTCCGATCTTTGGGAAAACAAAGGCGAGTCTTTGGTGGTTGCGGGCGGTCTTCAAACATTGACGTCTCGTTCGCGCGAATTGCAAATCGCCGTGAACTTCCTCAATAGTTTGTTGGATAACGACGGTAAAACTGTTGACGGTAAAAATGGCGTTCCAGGCATGAAGGCATCTTATGCTGACATGGAAAAACTCATTGCGGATATGAACGCCGGCAAAGTGAAAACTTTGATCGTTCACCGCGTGAACCCAGTCTACGCTTTGCCAAAAGATGCGGGCTTCGTAGAAGCTCTTCGCAAAGTGGAAATGGTTGTCTACACCGGCGACCGTGTGGATGAAATGGGTGACCATGCGACCTACATCGCTCCAGACAATCATCCTTTGGAAACATGGGGCGATGCTGAGTTTGCGAATGGTGTGTTCGCGATTCAGCAACCAGCGATCCGTCCTATGTACGACACACGTTCTTTCCAGCTCACATTGATGACGTGGGCGTATTTGGCGAACGTCGGTCCGAAGCGCTTAACAGCTTACGAAACTTTCTATGATTACTTGAGAAACTACTGGAAAGAAGACATTCAGCCGAAGCTTGCTAAAGGCAAAGGCTTCGAAGACTTCTGGGCTGAAGTTTTGCAAACGGGATCGATCGGCGATGGCGACAAATCTTCCTCAGCTCGTTCTTTCAAATCTGATGCGTTTAGCTCGATCAAACCGGCTTCCAATAGTGCCGGCTATGAGCTCGCTCTCTACTCAAAAGTTTCAATCGGAGATGGTTCTGCGGCGAACAACTCTTGGATGCAAGAGCTTCCAGATCCTATTTCAAAAATCGTTTGGGACAACTACGTTTGTGTTTCTATCGCGACGGCAGAGAAGCTTCATTTGAAAGAATCTTCTGTTGTTGAGTTGAAAGTCGGCGATAAGAAAGTCGAACTTCCAGTTCATATTCAGCCAGGTTTGCATGATGACGTTTTGGCAGTGGCTGTTGGTTACGGTCGTACCAAAGCGGGCCGCGTAGCAGATGGCATCGGTCAAAACATGTACGAGTTCGCAAGTCTTAAAAATGGCGCGATCTTCTCGGGCATGCCTGCGACGATCACGAAATTGGCGAAGAAATACAGCCTTGCATGTGTCGCTGGAAACAACTCTATGGAAGGTCGTATGATCGTTGCGGAAGCAACGCTCAAAGATTACATGAAAGATGAACACGCAGGCGTTCACAGACATAAAACTTGGAACATTTGGTCTGGCCATCAATACAATGGTCACAAGTGGGGCATGGCTGTTGATTTGAACACATGCACAGGCTGCTCTGCTTGTATGACCGCTTGCCAATCTGAGAATAACATTTCAGTTGTTGGTAAGACCTACATCATGCAAGGCCGTGAAATGCATTGGATGCGTGTGGATCGTTACTATGTTGGCAAACCAGAAGAAGCTTTGGCTGTCTTCCAACCGGTGATGTGCCAACATTGTGACAATGCTCCTTGCGAAACGGTGTGCCCGGTTCTTGCGACGGTTCACAGTGATGAAGGTTTGAACGAAATGGTTTACAACCGTTGCGTGGGAACTCGTTATTGCTCGAACAACTGTCCTTATAAAGTTCGTCGTTTCAACTGGTTCAACTACGCGAAGAACATCGAGAAACCAACCCATATGGCATTGAACCCGGATGTCGGCGTTCGTGTCCGCGGGGTTATGGAAAAATGTACGTTCTGCGTTCACAGAATCAAAGAAGGCAAAAACAAAGCAAAATTGGAAGGTCGCGAATTGAAAGACGGCGAAATCAAAACCGCATGTCAAACAGCTTGCCCGACTAAGGCGATTACTTTCGGTGATTTGAACAATCCAGAAAGCCAAGTTGCAAAAATGTTTAAAGATGAACCGCGTTCATATGCTCTTCTCGAAGAGTGGCATGCGGCTCCTTCCGTTCGTTATCTTTCTAAGATCCGCAACAATGATAAAGAGACAGTCGTTGCTGAGAAAGGCGGCCACTAATGTTGACGCGTAATAAGCTCGTTCTTGGTAACAAAACAGTTAAGGACATTACAGAGGACATCTGTGCGCCGATCGAGGCTTATCCCTCTAAAGGATGGCTCGGTCTTTTCACGACGGCTCTCAGTATCTTGATTTTCTACATGATTATCTTGGGAACGGTGATCGGTAAAGGGATGGGTCTCCTCGGGGTGAATCATCCGAATGCTTGGGGTACGATGATCGTGACCTTCGTATTCTGGATCGGTATCGGTCACGCCGGTACTTTGATCTCTGCGATCTTGTTCTTGTTCCGTCAAAAATGGAGAACGTCAGTGGCGAGAACTGCAGAAGCCATGACGGTCTTCGCCGTTATGACGGCGGGTCTGTTTCCGTTATTGCATACGGGGCGTCCTTGGTTGGATTACTGGTTGTTCCCTTATCCGAATCAACGTGGTCCATTGTGGGTGAACTTCCGTTCGCCACTTTTGTGGGACGTGTTCGCGGTATCAACATACGCCACCGTAAGTATGGTGTTCTGGTACGTGGGCTTGGTGCCTGACTTCGCAACGATCAAAGATCGTGCGAAAAACAAAATCCGCCGTACTGTTTACGGAGCTTTGTCTCTCGGTTGGCGAGGAACTGCGAAAAACTGGTCACACTATGAAATGGTGTACTTGCTGCTTGCGGGCCTTTCAACTCCGCTGGTTCTTTCAGTACATACCATCGTCTCCTTCGACTTCGCGGTTTCTGGTCTTCCAGGCTGGCATACGACGATCTTCCCACCGTACTTCGTTGCGGGTGCGATCTTCTCGGGTTTTGCGATGGTTGTGACTTTGATGACCTTGGTTCGTATCGGGGTTCCAGAGTTTAAAAACTACATCACTTTGGATCACATGGAAGTTATGAATAAAATCATCATGGCAACAGGCCTGATGGTTGGTTACGCTTACGGTTCTGAGTTCTTCGTGGCTTGGTACTCAGGCAACCCATACGAGCGCTATGTGTTCTTCGTCAGCCGTGCCTTCGGTCCATACGCTTGGTCTTATTGGACGATGATTACGTGCAACGTTTTGATTCCGCAAGTGTTCTGGTTCAAGAAAGCTCGTCGCTCTATTCCGATCATGTTCGTTGTTTCTATCTTCGTAAATATCGGTATGTGGTTCGAGCGTTTCGTAATCACGATCACATCTTTGCATCGTGACTTCTTGCCAGCGAACTGGGGTAACTATCCATGGTCGTTCTTTGACGGTGCGATTCTCTTCGGTTCTTTCGGTATGTTCTTAACTCTGTTCTTGTTGTACCTGCGTTTCTTCCCGGCGATTTCCATTGCCGAAGTGAAGCCTGTATTGCCAGTTGGACAAAACAATAAGGGAGGTCACTAATGGCGAAAAATGGAATTGGCGGAATTGCCGGTATTTGGACTGACGAGCATGCGGCAATAAAAGCCGCTGCGAAAACCCGTGAAAGCGGTTACACGAAGTTCGATGCGATCACTCCTTATCCTGTGCACGGAATGGAAGAAGCTTGCGGTATCGAAAGATCTTGGATCCCTTGGGTGACCTTCATCATGGGGTTGACGGGTCTTTTGAGTGGTTTGCTTCTGACGTGGTGGACTTCCGCGGTGAACTGGCCGATCAACGTCGGTGGTAAGCCGGCCTTCTCATTGCCAGCATTCATTCCGATCATGTTTGAATTGACGATCTTGTTTGCAGCTTTGAGTTCCGTAGCAGCTTTGTTCTACGCAACGAAAATTCCGCGCATCGATCCACCAACGATCGATCCGGATCTGACTTCACATAAGTTCGCAATCTTCATCCCACAAAACGACACTGGCTACGATGAAGCGAAAATTGAACGCTTCTTCCGTGACCTCGGTGCTTCTGATGTGAAAAAAGTGGCGGAGTACTAATGAAAATGCATTTTGATAAAATTATTTTAGTAGCAGCAGCTTTGTCCCTTTCGGCATGTGGAGCTGGCAAAGATAAGACTCAAGTAGAATTGATTCAAGATATGTACGAATCTCCTGCGATCAAAGCTCAGGAGTATGACGAAGCATCTCCGAATCATTCAGGGATGAGAGTTCCAGCGGAACATACAGTTCCGGTAGGATTCACTCCTTATAAATATAAGGGTGATATCGAAGGCGGGTCGAAACAGCCAAATCCATTGGCAGGCAACATGACTCCGGATGTTTTGAAAGTAGGACAAAAATACTTTGAAACAAACTGCGCTGTTTGCCATGGCCAAGTGGGTGCGGGCAATCCAGACTCCAATGTTGTTAAAAACATGGCGTTGAAGCCGCCGTCCATTATGACTGATAAAATCAAGGGCTGGCCAGATGGTCACATTTATCATGTGATCACCGAAGGGCAGGGTGTGATGGGTCCTTATGCATCTCACATTCCGCAAGCTTATCGTTGGCAAGTTGTTAACTATATTCGTTTCTTACAAAAAGAATCTAAGTAGGTTTTAGATATGGCAGCATCAAATCATTCTCACGAACTTCATGTTGGTAAATTCCAGGCTCCAAAAGGCCTGCAAATTGCCAGCTACGCATTTATCGCAATCGGTCTGATTACATTCATTCTTGGCTTGGTGAAAGCACAAGACAGAATGTGGACCGCGTATTTGGTTTCTTTCTTCTTCTTTGCTTGCGTCGGCTTGGGCGGGCTCTTCTGGACTGCGATCCAAAACTTGTCGAAGGCAGGTTGGAGTGTGTCTGTTCGCCGTTATGCTGAAGGCATGACTGCTTACATTCCAGTCATGGTGGTGACGAGCTTGATCCTTCTCTTGGGCTTGAAATATCTCTACCCATGGGCTGATCACGAAAAAGTTGCTGAAAGCGCTCTTTTGCAAACGAAAACCACCTATTTGAATACGACCTTCTTGGTGATCCGTTTGCTGGTGTTTGGGTTGGGAATGCTCGCGTTCCGCCAAGTTTTGGTTGGGAACTCTGTGAAGCAAGATAAAACTGGCGACGAGAACCTTACTCACAAAAACGTAGGGTATTCTATCGGGTTCACTTTGTTCTTCGCGATCACATTCTCATTGTTCAGCGTCGATACTTTGATGTCGTTGTTGCCTACTTGGTACAGCACGATCTTCGGGGTTTACTGCTTTGCAGGCCTTTTCCAGTCTTTCTTTGCGATCATCATTCCAATTGCGATCTTCATGAAGCGTTCTGGTTTGGTGAAAGGTTATGTGACTGAAGATCACTATCATGATCTTGCAAAGTTCATGAAGGGCTTCACAGTATTCTGGGCTTACATTGCGTTCTCTCAATTCATGTTGATTTGGTACGCAAACATTCCAGAGGAAACTGAGTACTACATCATGCGTGCGCAAAACGGGTGGATGGGTCTTTCTATGGCCTTGTTGATCTTCCGCTTCATCGTGCCGTTCATGGCGCTTTTGCCAAAAGCGGCGAAACGCAACGAGACTCACTTGTTGATCGTGTCTGGTTTGGTTCTCGTGATGCAATATCTCGACATCTACTGGATGGTGTATCCAAACTTCTACGACGGCCAAGTGACTTTCGGTTTCTGGGAAATCGGCATGTTCTTGGGCTTCGCAGGTTTGTTCCTGTTCGTATTGTTCCGCTTCTTCTCGAAAAATAGCATCGTTGCGATTAAGGATCCACGCATGCAAGAGGCGATCACGCATCACGTGACTTACTAGAAGGGCCGTACCTTTTTCGGATGCAGAGCAGAACCCTGGGGTGACCTGGGGTTTTTGTTTTTTGGGAGAGCTGAGGGGTGTCTCCGAACCTCTTCCTCCATCCGTGAGAATCGGGGCTATGCCGCCCCGAACCCCGCTACTGACGGGCATCGTGCCCGTCAGTCCGATGTATCTTTTGGACCTTCAAGATATTTCTATGTGTCCTTATTTGCTGGTCAGTGGTCTAGACTTTTTCTCTGTTAGTTAAGTCGAACCTTTGAGTGCCGATAGGCACTTATGGAAACAAAATTTTATTATTTAATTAAGATGGTTTTGGCTCTGGGTGTGCTTTTTGTGGCGACGGGGGCTGCGGCTGCTTCGGCTACGCCGGACTATTATAAATGCACGGATCGGGTGAGTGGGGAGTATAACTTTGGTCGCGCTCCTCAGGCCTGTAATGCCAATGCGTTTGGTGAGGATAAGTATGTTCTCAATACTTTCGGCGCATTGATATATAACGATGCGGCTTCCGCTTCAGAGCGTGCTCGCTATGTTGATGAGATGAATGCCGTCATCAAAGAGGCTGCCGCTTATTATTTGAAAAAACGGAAGCCTTCGGTTTCTTCCACTGAGCTGTCTTGGTGGATTTTGGGGATTCAGGCGACTGCCAGTCACGAGAGTTATTGGAGTCATTATCGCAAGGCCTCCGATGCGCGATTAAAGCTGATGCGCGGAGATGTCGGGCATGGGCACGGCATGATGCAAATCGATGATCGTGCGCACTTTCCGGCCGTTAGTAACGGCACGGCTTGGAATCTGACGAGTGGACTCACTTACGCGATGGATATTTTCTATAAGAATTGGGAAAATGCGCCTTCGCAATCTTGCGTGAAGTCGGCAACCAACTATGAGGCGCGCATCCGTGCTTCTTGGGCGGCTTACAACGGCGGCTCGGGTAAGATCTGCCGTTGGACTGATCCGAATGATCGCTGGGCTGAAAACGATAAAAATTTCTACAATCACTATAGCAAACGCCTCTGGGAAAAATACAATCCGAGTGCCAGCAAGAAAGCATCGATTGATATCGCTTGTTTGATGGAAAAGAAAGAGAACTGCCCGGCTCCCGGCGGCGTGGTCGAGAGCCCTGCTCTTGTCTCTGGCGTTCTTTATCAGAGTTCTGCAGCTTATTGTGTGGTGATTGGTGGCAAAGCTTCGTGTGTGAAAGATGCCCGCGATGCCATTTGCTTAAAGCAGGTGATTGGTTTTAGCGCGAATGAAGCCGTTGCTGTTAAGGACTCCATTCTCGCGAATTATTCGCCAATCACCTTGGATCGCCATGCACTTTGCAAAGCTTATGAAAGCACTTTGTACTCTGTGGGTGCTAACATTGAAATGCAGAAGGGCGCCAATCTGCGGGCGACTCCCGGAGGCGGCGTCGTTGCGGTCGTTCCGAAAAATCAAGTCGTGACGATTTTAGATTTTGAAATCCGCAATGCGCCTGATAACGACCGCTACTACAAAGTGAATTATCAAGGCAAAGATGGATATCTCTTCGCCGGAAATAAAAACGATTATCAGACTTGGGCTACCGTCGATACTTCGAGTGCATTGCCAAGCTCGGTTGCACACGTTGGTGAGTTCGTGAAAGTCGTGAACTCAGCCGGAGCAAATCACCGTGTGAATCCTGGTGGGGCTCTGCTTCGGTTGATTCCGAAGGGAACTCAGTTGCAAGTTTTGGAAGTCTTTGTCGAAGACTCCAATAACAAAGTTTACTATCGTGTCAGTTATCAAGGGCAAAGCGGATTCATCTATACCGGCCTCTTATTGCCAACGGACACCACTGCGGAGTGGACCGAAGTTTTACGCTAGGGAGTTGCAATGAAAAATGAAACCACACGAAGTTTAACCATTGGAGCCATCGCCGTTGTTTTGTTGATGGCGTTGCAAATGCGTTCGCATCCAGCGGGGACTGTGAGCTTGCCAGAGGATCTTGAACCCGTTCAGAAACTTCAGCGTCAGCCTAACTCTAGTAAATCTTTGCAGGCCGAATCTGACGAAAACAAATCGGATAGCAAACAGAGTCTGGTGCAAGCGATTCGTTCTACAAAAGAATGCTATGCTTCTGAAAAATGTGATTTCCCACAAACAGATTCGAAATCCTATGAAATTGCGGTTGGTCAGTCTTTGAAATCTCTCTTGGCGGATTATCGTGCGAAGTACGGAACCGATCCAAAAAACCATCCCGAGATGCAAGGGCTGGCCCGAGATTTTATCCAAAGCCCCGACGAGTATGTGCAAGAACAAGCTCTTGAGATGTTCTCAGTCCTGCCTCCTTCCTCTGAGAATTTGGAATCGATTACACAAGCTATGGGAGACACCACGGATCCTCTCTTGGTTGATCAAACAATGGATGAAATGAAACGCTACATGGGAACATCCGAAGAGGCGCAGGTGCACATGTATTTGCGCGGACTGCTCGGGGATGGTGCAGTATTTTCGTCCGAAGCAGCTGCAAAAAGAATCTTGTCGTTTATCAACACAGGAAGTTATCCAGGTTATGAGGGGCTCGCACGCACGCTGCCAGCGAATTCGACTGTGGGACAGAATCTGCGCACAGCTCTAGATGAGTACCGTCGCTTGCAAACTGGCGGCTAAAATAGTAGACAATCAAGCATGATTAAAGTCACACGAGCTTTAAAACAAGCTCTTGCAGCCTGTATTGATGTCCGAATTTTGATTTTTTTATTTGTTCCGTTTTTGCTCTGCTTGCTGATTGCGATTATTTTATTTTTCACTCTCGGTGCGTGGTGGATTACAAGTGCGTCTGCGAGTGTCGAGCATTCTTGGGTCATGCAAATGATTTCTGAGAAATGGCAGGTTCTGAGCGAAGGAACTGTTGCTTCCGTTTCTTATATTATTGCACTTCTTATAGCGATGCTGGTGATTTTGCCGGTTTCATATTTGTTCTCGATTTTGATTGTTTCGATTGTGCTTTTGCCCTTTATTCTGAAAATCCTCGAGCAAAAAGATTTCGTGGGGCTCGAGAAACTTCGCGGCGGCAGTAATACAGTGAGTGTGCTGAACTCGCTGAAGGTGGGTGCAATTTATTTTTTCCTGCTGATCCTGACGTTGCCCTTGTGGTTGCTGCCTGGGTTTGCGATTGCTCTGCCGGTGTTATTAAGTGCTTATTTGAACAAAAATATTTTTGTTTACGATGTATTGCAAGAGTTCGCGACGGCGGAAGAACGCAAGCGAATTGAGAAGGAAAACTGGGGTTATTTGTATATTCTAGGCATCATTTTGGGCTTTTTAAATTATCTTCCCTTGGCCTTCGTCGTGATCCCGACCTTCGCCAGTCTAGCTTACAGCTATTTTTGCTTGAATGCGCTGAAAGACCTGCGGGAAAATAGACCTTGATCTGCCAAAACGAGGAGTGAACATGAACTTTCAAGGATTGAATTTTCATCTTTCGATCGCTTTGTTGATGTCTTTAGTCGGGTGTGCAAGCACAGCGCCAGTCTCAACAAATACGTCTGCTGTAGTAACCGAAGCTGTTAGCGAAAAAGCTCCAGAATCTTCAACTGAGGTTGCGAAAGAAGCGCCTGCGAAGCCCGCCGACAATACTTATTTAATTTGTAAAGCAAGCCGCAAGCGTTTTCACTACGATTGGAGCGCAAGTGGTTTGAATGCCGGTCAAGAGATGATTGATCAAAACAATATTCGTTATGAGTTCCGTTCGGCGGCCCGTCCCGCAGGATCACGGGGTGAAAATCTCAAGGTCGGCGAATGTGGTTGGGCGAGTGAAGCCTTAGCAGCGTCTGGTGAAGCAAAGAAAAATCGTCACTCTCAAGTCGTCTTTAAGAAACTCTCTGATGAAGCGACACAGACTTTTTATAAAATGAAAACGGGCAAAGTCTTTAAGGTGCCTGTTCGTCAAACCAAGAATGGCCTTGTGGCCGCTCCTGGTGGCGTCAGCGTTATACGCTAGGGTCAAAGACCAAGCCCGCAAAGTGCAGTTGTTGATTGTGCCACCGCACTTCGAAAACTCCGCAATTGGGAATCGGTAATAACTCCGTATAGTCGGGACGGAGATGATGTCCAAGGCGTCGAATTAAAAGGCCGTGTGTGCAAACGGCCGCTTTCTGAAAATCATGGTGAATAAAAATATTTTTCAGATTTTCTAGCATTCGCTGGAGACATTCGTGATGAGTTTCTCCGCCGGGAAATGCATAGTTTGCTTGGGGACCTAAAGAAATCCAATTCTGCCAAGATTCCGCGCCATACTTTGAAACGATCTCTTGCTCCGTGTGACCTTCGATGGCGCCCAGTTTTACTTCACGTAGGCCTTCGAGCTTAATCACGGAGGGGGAACTTGTGGCGATCTCCGCTGTTTGCCAAGCGCGATCCAAATCACTGCTAAAGACTTTCTCCACGGGGTTGTTTAAAAAGAAATTCTGCAACGAGCGTGCTTGCGTACGGCCGAGCTCATTCAGCGGGATGTTCGTGTGTCCTTGCATTCTTCGTTGTACGTTCCAGTCGGTTTGTCCGTGGCGAATGAGAAAAAGCGTTTTTAAACTCAAAAAGAACCTCTACTTAGGTTGAACTTTGGGAATGCGAATAACAAATTTCGTGTTGAGGCACGCGCGATCGTAAGTCAGAGAACCATGGTGCTTGCTGATGATTTCAGCCGCAATACAGAGTCCCAACCCCATGCCTTTGCCGATTTCTTTGGTAGAGAAAAAGGGCAACATCATTTTGTCAGCGATCTCATCAGGAATCCCGTTGCCGGAATCAGTTACGTGAATTTCAACATCCTGTTTTTTATCGAAGACCTCGATCAAAATCCACTTTTCAGGAAGAGCTATGATTGCATCGTGAGCATTATTGAAAATATTTAGAAGAGCTTCCTCAAATTGAATCAGACGACATTCAAACTCGAGATTTTCGGGAATTTCGCTGACTCTCAAATCAATGCCATGGTTGTAAAATCGCACTTTGCAGAAATCGAGGGTCTCTTCGATGAGCTCCTGCACATAAATTGTATCGACCGGTTCATTTTCCTGGCCATGAGCGAAGGCCCGCATGGATTTAATAATCTTCGCGATTTTATCCCCAGTTTTACTGATACTTTCTGCGGCGGATTTGATTTTTGCTGGATCCAAATGGCCGCTTTCGCTCATTTGCTGCAATTGAAATGAACGTGCTTGAATCACCGTCAGTGGATTGTTGATTTCATGAGCAATCCCACCGGAGATTTCGCCCAGAACTGCCATGCGCGAAGCGCTCAAAAGTCGGTTCTTCTGATCTTCGATCAGTTTTTGTCTCAAAACATCCTGAGTAATATCTTTCGCAACACCATACATTTTTACGCGATGGCCGTTCTCGGATTTCGATTCGATATTCGCATGCATTTGGATGTAATGAAGTTCGCCGTTGGGCCACTGGAAGCGGTAGGTAAATGAGTAAATACTCTGTTTGTCGTCAGGGTCGAAAACTTTAGAGATGCGTTCTTCCACAGATTTCATGTCTTCTGGATGGAGGTGCTTGTAATACCACTCCATGACATCGCCTTTATAATCTAGCGGCATTCCATGCATGGCGCGGACTTCGTCGTCCCATTGAACATCGGATCCCATGAAGGGTTCTTTTGTGAGTGTAGACTCCCATACGCCCATCCGAGCGGCTTTGAGGCATAAGTTTAAATGATCCAAAGCTTTTTTGTTCGCCATAGCCATCCATAGTACCTTAAATTGGGGTCTCAGTTTGCTTGTAAAATGATAACGCAGCCCGAAATAATCCTAATAAAACCCTAACAAGACGAGTGGAAACCACGATGATACTGTGGCTGCAAAATAAAGAGGTGTCTATGAATTTGTTTATCAGTGCCGTGGTTTTGTTGGCAGGTCTCCATGCGAAAGCTCAAACAACTATCAAGGTTGATGGCTCCAGCACGGTGTTCCCAATCACAGAAGCAATGGCGGAAGAGTTCCAAGCAGCGCAAAAAAACAAAGTGCGCGTGACCGTGGGTATTTCCGGCACTGGTGGCGGCTTCAAAAAATTCTGCCGTGGCGAAACAGATATTCAAGATGCTTCTCGTCCGATTCAAACAACTGAGCTTGAGGCTTGTAAAGCAGCGGGCATTCGCTTCATCGAATTGCCGATTGCCTACGACGCGACTGTCGTCATTGTGAATCCAAAAAATGACTGGTTGAAAGAAGTGAAAGTGGAAGATCTGAAAACTATGTGGGCTCCCGAAGCTCAAGGCAAGATCACTACTTGGAAGCAAGTGAATCCAGCGTGGCCAAATGAAAAGTTAAAACTTTTCGGTGCGGGTTCTGACTCTGGAACTTTTGACTACTTCACTGAGGCGATCGTAGGTAAAGCTAAATCGAGCCGCGGTGATTACACGGCGAGCGAAGATGACAACACTTTGGTAACAGGTGTTTCAAATGATAAGTACGCATTGGGCTATATTCCTTTGGCGTACTATGAAGAAAACAAAACAAAGTTGAAAGCAGTTGCCCTCATCGGGGGCGATAAAGCTCCAGCGAAAGGCAAAGCGGTTCTTCCTTCGAAAGAAACTGTTGAAAACGGAACTTACTTCCCATTGTCTCGTCCCATCTTCATTTATGTAAACGAGGCTTCCTTGAAGAAGACAGAAGTCCAAGATTTCGTGAAATTCTACATTCAAAATTCTGAAAGACTGGTTCCACAAGTAAAATATGTAGCGCTTCCTAAAAAAGCATACGAGATTGGTCTTGAACACCTATCCAAGAAAAAATTGGGCACGGTCTTCGCTGGGCACTCTGATATCGGCGTACGCATCGAAGATTTGATGAAGAAAGAATCTAAGCAATAAGAATGGCAAAAAGCAGCTCCCAGAAGCTCACCGAATTTACTGCCGCCGACCATCCGGTTCGGCGGCTTCGTCGTTTTAAAGAGCGAGCGATTGAGTTCATTCTTTTCCTTGCGGCGGCGTCGAGCGTACTCATTACTTTGGGAATTGTTGGGATTCTGGTGACAGAGTCTTTGCCATTTTTTGCTCACGTGAGTTTCAAGGATTTTCTAACGGATACGGAGTGGACTCCGCTTTTTGAAAACGCGCATTATGGAATTCTGCCGTTGGTGTGTGGGACCTTCTTGTCGACGTTTATTGCGTTGATTGTGGCGATTCCTCTCGGAACGGTTGCTGCCTCCTACTTGAGTGAATACATTTCAGGAAACGCCCGTGAGATTCTGAAGCCGATTTTGGAAATGCTCGCGGCCATTCCGACGGTTGTTTACGGTTACTTTGCCTTGCTTTTCGTGACGCCGATTTTGCAGAAAGTATTTCCAGAAATGGGTGGATTTAACGTCCTCAGTGCGGGGATCGTGATTGGGATCATGATCGTTCCTTACGTGAGCTCCCTCAGTGAAGATGCGATGAGAAGTGTGCCGAATCATTTGCGAGAGGCCTCTTTTGCGATGGGTGCTTCGCGTTTTCAAACGGTCTTCCGTGTGGTGATTCCTTCAGCTTTTTCGGGGATCACGTCTGCGTATACTTTGGGAATTTCCCGCGCTTTGGGAGAGACCATGGTTGTTGCGATTGCGGCCGGGATGCAACCGAATCTGACTTTGAATCCCACTCAGCCGGCAGCGACAATTACTGCCTTTATCGTCCAAGTCAGTTTGGGCGATTTACCTCATGGGTCTGTCGGTTATCAGTCGATTTATGTGGCAGGTTTGACTTTGTTGCTTTTGACTCTAGGCTTTAACGTGATCGGATTGTGGTTACGGAAACGCTTCCAGGAGAGAGAATGATGAATTTAGTCGACACTTCGCGGGATCCGATTTTGAAGGACATTCGTCATCGCAAGATGGTGGATTTCCTATTTTCGGTTGCGGGTTTGATGTCTTTGCTATTTGCTTTGATCACCCTTCTGGCTTTGGTGTTGGATTTGTCAATTACGGGTGTTCCGCGTTTGAATGCTGAGTTTTTCATGAACTTTCCTTCGCGTTTTGCGGAGAAAGCGGGGATTTTGTCAGCGTGGGTAGGAAGCTTCTGTGTGATGATGACGACAGCTTTCTGTGCAATTCCTATCGGTGTGGCCGCGGGCGTGTACTTGGAAGAGTATGCGCCCAAGAACTGGATGACTCAGCTGATTGAGCTCAATATCGTGAATCTTGCGGGGATTCCTTCCATTACCTTTGGTCTGATGGCGCTGGGAATTTTTGTCTATAAACTCGGACTGGGCCAAAGTATTTTGACGGCGGGTTTGACTCTGGGCTTGTTGGTTTTGCCGATTATCATCGTGACTACACGGGAATCCGTGAAGGCGATTCCGAGTTCGATTCGCGAAGCCAGCTATGCCGTTGGTGCCAGCAAGTGGCAGACGATTCGGTATCATATTTTGCCGTATTCCTCTGGCGGTATTTTGACGGGCGTGATTATTTCTCTGTCGCGCGCGATTGGTGAAACGGCGCCTTTGATTACGATTGGGGCGTTGACCTTCGTGGCTTTTTTGCCGACGTCGCCGGTGAAGGAGAGCTTTCCGTTTGTGAGTTTTCAGTGGCTGAGCGATCCATTTACAGTTTTGCCGATCCAGATGTTTAACTGGCTTTCTCGTCCGCAGCCGGAGTTCCATGTGAACGCGGCGGCGACGGGGATTGTGCTTTTGATGATGACCTTATTATTGAACGGGATTGCGATTTATATTCGCTATCGATTCCGTAAAAAGATGAAGTGGTAGTGCGATGAATACGAAAGCAACGCCTTCTGCGCGTGCGGAAGTAAAAAATTTAAATTTCTTTTATGGGCCGAAGCAGGTTTTGAAAAACGTTTCGTTGCCTGTGTATGAAAACCGTATGACCGCGTTGATCGGCCCTTCGGGCTGCGGAAAGACGACATTGCTTCGTTGTTTTAATCGCATGCATGACTTATATGCGACAACAAACTATCAGGGCGAGATCATTTTGCATCCAGGAAACAGAAATATTTTGGGCAAAGAAATCGACCCCATGGAAGTGCGCATGAGGATCGGCATGGTTTTCCAGAAGCCGAATCCTTTTCCGAAGACGATTTTCGAAAACGTCGCGTATGGTTTGAAAGTGCGTGGCGTGCGCAAGAAGAGCTTCATCGAAGAGCGCGTGGTGAAGTCTTTGCAGCAGTCCGGTTTGTGGAATGAAGTGAAGGACCGCTTGAACTCGCACGCCACGGACATGTCGGGCGGGCAGCAGCAGCGTTTGTGTATCGCCCGGGCATTGGCAACGGAGCCGGAAATTTTGTTGTTAGATGAGCCAACGAGCGCTTTGGATCCGATTTCGACCGCGCATATTGAGGAGCTGATTACGGAGCTAAAGAAAGAAATCACGATCTTGATGGTGACTCACAATTTACATCAGGCGGCGCGAACCGCGGACTACACGGCGTACATGTATTTGGGCGAAGTGATTGAGTTCGGTGCCACGGATCAGATCTTCACGACTCCAAACGACACGCGAACGGAAAACTATATTACGGGACGGTTTGGATAGGGTTTCTAATTACACCACTTCCAGCTGCTCAGTAATTTGCTTAAAGAAATCGGCGCTCCAAACATCCAATTCTTTGGGATCGCGAAGAAAAGGCAGGACGTCTTTTTTGGCAAGGTCAAAATTTACGGCGTCGAAACGTTTATTCAATAAAGCTTTCAGTTGCTCGAGATTTTGCAACTCATTTTTCTGAATATGACCGCTTTGCAGGGCTTTCTGATAGAGGTAATTGAGACGTGCTGGAGTTTTGTTTTTGAGATACCAGACATAGTCATAGAAATCGCGGCCTTTCGTGCGATTTTTCCACTTCCTAAAAAGCAAGGCATGAATTTTACCGGCAAAGAGATCGGGCTTTTTAAGGCTCAGGATCGGAAAGCTGGTGGGCGCCAAAAGGTAGCGAGTTTCATATTCAAATGCGGTGACCGGATCGGTATCCACTTCAAACTTGATTTGAAGTTTGGCATTGGTTTGAATCTTTGGTTCAAATTGCTTGAGCGGCTCAATTTTAAGGAAGTGGATTTTGGTGTTCGCTTTAATGAACGCGGATTCCACATCTGATTTCACGTTTTTATCCACCTGCTCCACATCGACATGGAAGCCATAGGCCTCAAGCTCTTTTTGAACAGCGGAAAAATAAGGTGTGAGAGAAAAATCGGGAGTCGGTTTAAAGAGTGTAAAGTCGAGATCCTCGGAGTACCGAGGAAGTAAATAGAGCACTCGTAAAGAAGTGCCTCCATAGAAAGCAGCTTTTTCAAAAAAGTTGGCGCGATGAAGGCCGAGAAGAGCGACTTCCTGGATGATTTCTTTCAGGGCATTTTCGGCATCCGCCGGGGTGTTGACGGGATATTTGGCTAACATTTCAAGAATAGCTTGGGTCATAATTTCTCCAATAGAAATTCAATAAGAAGTTTATTCCAGCGGCGGTGCTTGTAGTGGGGCTGCATTTGCAGCAAAGTTTCTTTATTAAGGACCTTTTGAAGCTCGGAAAGACTTACACGCAGGTCCTCTTCGAGGGCTTGTGGAATGTCCTTCGCTGCCGGGGTCTGTGAATTTTGAAAATTTAAAGTAAACATATCCATGAGAGCTTTTTCAGGAGTCGCGATCAAAAAAGTTCTTTCGTCGCTGGAATTTTTTTGCAGAGTGACCGCCATGGGATAAAGAGAGGTTGATAAGTGTTGATAGGTGAAAAGGCCGATGGGAGTCTCAAAGGATTTATTTTTTTGCGTGGTGACGCTGGTAAAAGCCTCTACTCTTTCTGGAATCAGTTGGTAATAAGAGAGCGCATACTCCATGGATAGGTAGGAGGGCCCGTAAAGGAGATTGGCAACAATTTGTGGAGAGTAATCTTTACCGATGAGTTCTTTTGAAAGAACATAAAAGCCTTTTTTTAAGCGCAGTAAGTGCCCCTTGTTCTGCAACTCTTTCAGTTTGCGGCGAGGATGAGACTGAGGAGGCATTTGCGCCATCAGAGCCTGATAGTCCGCTTCTGGATAAAGATTTTGAAGGTCTAAAAAGGGCTTTTTCATGATTAATCCAGTATGTTACAGCGTGTGTCACATATTGGCTTATCGGTTCGATTTCTGCAATGTTTAATATGTAAATAGTCCAGTATGTTACATATTCCGTCACTTACTGGACTGTTTATAAACGCCTTTGTTGGCATTTGGCGTGCGTAATTAAATTAATTTCCCGTGAAAAGGAAGAGTGCTTTTGTTAGCGTTGCCGCATGGACAAAGAACGTGAGCAACCGTCACCGATGGAGATCCCGAGAGAAGCCCTCAGCGAAGAGGCCTTGCGAGCCGTCATCGAAAGTTTCATCCTGCGCGAGGGCACCGATTACGGCCGTGAAGAGGTGGGCTTTGAAATGAAAATCCACCAGATTGAAAAGCAATTAGAAAAGGGCGATGTGAAGATCGTCTTTGATCCCAATACCGAGACGGTGGGGATCGTCACTTCGCACGAATGGGCGCGGCTGCAGAAGCGTCATCAATAATAATTGGTATTGATCGCTACAAAAATTTCTCTAGATTCAAATTTTTCTAAGATCGTCGCAATGAATTCTCGCGGCGTTTGATAAGTAAAATATTTCTCAATGAGAGGCCGATAGATTTCGGCGATTTCGGGATTTCCCTCGCCGCCAAATTCACTGCGGTGGTACCAGCGGAGGGCGCCCATGACGTGGTTTCGCTCGCCTAGTTTGGTATTGCCGTAGTTTATAGGCCGTAGAACCGAATAAAGATATCGATTGAGTTCTGAGATGGGTGTTGGTTTGTAGACCGCAGCGAGTAAGTGCTGAATCACGATGTTATTATCGTCGACATCATTCAGATTCTTTTTGCGGGGAATGAGGTGATCGTCTTTAAAGTGCAGTGGCAGGGCTGCTAGGACGGTGCCAACGAGTTCGTAAGAGTCAAAAATGAAGAGCAGTGGATAGAGGGGGGCGGTCCACCAGCCTCCGGCACGAATGAATTGGGCCACATTGAGCTGCATCGGATCAGGTAACTTTGTGTCGTTTTCACCATCGCCGATGCGAATCGTATTTTGTGCGAAGAAACCGCGCCCGGCAGTGGCTTTAAAGAGCCGCCAGAGGCGTGGATAGTCTTCGTAGGCGGCGCAATAGGCAATTACCGGTAGCAACTGATCGCGAGAAGTCGTGTCGGGATTAGAATACCATTTGGTGTAATCAGGGTGGCGAACATAGATACCAGGTTGAACTTCAAAATTATCCATAACATCGGTCGAAGCAATCCGCCGTGAAGCGGGTGGAGTGACGGCGACGGTATTGTTGTTGGAGTTGTAGAGAAGCCTTTTGCCGAAAGCGTACATACCTTCCCGTTGGAGGGAATCACCCCCATCCATATCTTTCTGCACAATGACGGAGTAGGAATCGACGTACATACTCCTATTTTAGAATAGAATAATTACTCTATGTTGAAAAATCGCTTTTTCAGAGGGGAAATGCGTTTTCTTCGAGGAGGAATCTCAGAGTGAGACACAAGTTCGCACGAATGATTCAAATAGAACCTCGTAGAAAGAGTGGTTTCACCCTCTAGATGGCCCCTTAGAAAGGGCGATTGTTGAAATTTTCAAATACAGATTTTTAAAAAAGTGATATGAATGAAGGTTCTTGTTCTATGGAGAAATTGAAGAGATGAAAGTCATTGAGCACATTCGTGGGTCCAAAGAGACGTTGTTTAGCTATGAAATTGTGCCGCCACCACGCGGGCGTTCTGTAAAAGACATTATCGAAGTCGTCGAGAAGTTGGCGCCCTTAAATCCACCCTGGATTGACGTGACGTCTCATAGCTCTTCCGCAGATTTTCAAGAAAAACTCGATGGAACCATTCGAAAGCGGACCCTCCGCAAGCGCCCTGGTACTTTAGGGATTTGTGGGATCATTCAGAATCGTTTTAAGATTGATACGGTCGCGCATATTCTCTGTTTAGGCTTTACCCGTGAAGAGACCGAGGACGCACTTATTGAATTGAGCTTCTTGGGTATTGAAAACGTTCTCGCTTTGCGAGGGGATGCTCTCAATTTCCAGAAAAAAACCAGGGTTGATCGCACCACGAATGAGTTTGCAATCGATCTTGTTGGGCAAATCAAAGAACTCTCTGGCGGTCGTTTCTTAGATCAATTGGACAAGTGTGATCCGTTGCACTTTGGTGTTGGTGTCGCTGGCTATCCTGAAAAGCATTTCGAAGCTGCAAGCCTGAAGTTGGATATCCAACATCTAAAAAAGAAAGTTGATGCAGGTGCGGACTACATCGTAACGCAAATGTTCTTCGATAATAAAAAGTACTTTGAATTTGTAAAACAATGCCGGGATGCGGGCATTACAGTTCCTATCGTCCCAGGCCTTAAAGTTCTAAAATCAGTTCCTCAATTGAAATCGGTGCCAAAGAATTTCTACATCGACTTTCCTGATGAGTTAGTCGACGCCGTGACGTCAAACCCCCAACATGTTGTCGAGATCGGAAAGCGCTGGGCTCACCAGCAAGTAACTGAGCTGCTGGACTTCGGTGTACCTGCGGTACATTTTTATGTTCTGAATGACGTTCACTCTGTTGTCGAAGTCGTTAAGAAATTTAAGTAATTTATTAGATAGGCTGTGTAATGAAAAAAAGCGCCTTGCTTCTCGAGCTTGAAGAGACCCTTAAAAATCGCCTGATGTTCATTGACGGTGCCATGGGGACCATGGTGCAGCTCCATAGATTGCAAGAAGCCGACTATCGCGGCGAGCGCTTTAAAGATCATCACAAGGACCTCAAGGGAAATAACGATCTTCTCGTTCTGACAAAGCCACAAGTAATCTATGATATCCATTATAAGTATCTCGAAGCGGGCGCAGATATTATCGAGACCAATACATTTAATGGAACCACGATCGCGCAAGCTGACTACGGTCTTGAATCGGTGGTCTTTGAACTCAACAGAGAAGCCGCGCGTCTCGCAAAAAAAGCCTGTGACGATTATCAAAAAAATACCGGTAAAAAATGTTACGTTGCTGGCGCCATCGGTCCGACAAATAAAACGGCGTCTTTAAGTCCTGATGTGAATAACCCGGGCTATCGGGCGATCTCTTTTGATGAGCTCAAAGAAGCCTACAAAGACCAAACTCGTGGTTTGCTGGCAGGAGGCGCTGAAATCCTCTTGCCTGAGACGACCTTTGATACTTTGAATTTGAAAGCAGCTCTTTTTGCGATTGCTGAAGTTGAAGAGGAGTTAGGCGAAAAACTTCCTCTGATGATTTCCGTAACCATCACGGATCTATCTGGGAGAACTCTTTCAGGCCAAACAGTTGAAGCGTTTTGGAACTCGGTTCGCCATGCGAAACCTTTGAGTGTGGGAATTAACTGCGCCTTGGGTGCCAAGGAAATGCATCCTTACATTCGAGAACTCGCGCGGATCGCAGATTGTGCGATCTCCTGCTATCCGAATGCCGGTTTGCCGAACCCTTTAAGTCCTACGGGTTATGATGAAACTCCGGAGTCCTTAGCGCATCAATTGGCTCTGATGGCGGACGAAGGCATCGTGAATATTTTGGGCGGTTGCTGTGGTACAACTCCGAATCATATTCGTAAAATTGCAGAAACATTGGCAACACGAGCGATTAGCCCGAGAAGCGAAGCTTCTAAGCAATCAATGCGTTTGAGCGGTTTGGAGCCATTTAATTTTTCTTGGGATCAAGTGCGTAGCTTTGTGATGGTTGGCGAAAGAACCAATGTCACTGGTTCACCAAAGTTTGCAAAGCTTATCAGGGAAGACAAATACGACGAAGCTGTCGAAGTTGCGCGTAGCCAAGTGACGAGCGGCGCTAATATTCTTGATGTGAATTTTGACGAGGGCATGATTGATGGTGCGAAGGCGATGACGAGATTCTTGAATCTTCTCGCTGCGGAGCCGGACGTCGCCCGAGTTCCCGTTATGGTAGACTCCTCGAAGTGGGACGTAATTGAAGCAGGCCTCAAGTGCCTTCAAGGGAAAGCGATCGTGAATTCCATTTCCCTTAAAGAGGGCGAAGAAGCTTTCCTCAAACAAGCCAAATTGATTCAGCGCTATGGTGCAGCTGTGGTTGTTATGGCTTTCGACGAGAAAGGCCAGGCGGCGACAAAAGAAGAAAAAATCCGCATCTGCGAACGCGCTTACAAGTTGTTGGTAGAGAAGGCCGAGTTCGACCCATCCGATATTATCTTTGACCCCAATATTTTGACGGTCGCAACGGGAATGGAAGAGCATAATAACTACGCCGTGGATTTCATTGATGCCGTCGCTGAGCTCAAAAGGCGTTGCCCAAGGGCCTCGTTCTCTGGTGGGGTTTCTAACTTGAGCTTTAGCTTCCGTGGTAATAATAAGGTCCGTGAAGCCATGCACGCCGTCTTCCTCTATCACGCAATCCGTGCCGGTCTTGATATGGGCATTGTTAATGCAGGGATGCTTGAGGTCTACGAAGAAATTCCGAAGCACCTGAGAGATCTGGTCGAAGCTGTGATTTTAAATAAGCATCCACGAGCAGCAGAAGATCTTTTAAAAGAAGCAGAAAAATTCAAAACTGAAAAAGGCGCTGAGAAAGCTGCTGATAATCACTTGGAATGGCGTGAGCTTTCTTTGCAAGATCGTATCACCCATGCATTGGTAAAAGGCATCGACACTCATATCGTGGAAGATGCAGAAGAAGCCCGTAAAAATCTCGGTCGACCTTTGAATGTTATCGAAGGCCCCTTGATGAATGGTATGAAAGTTGTCGGCGGTCTTTTTGGTGAGGGCAAAATGTTCCTTCCCCAAGTGGTGAAGAGTGCGCGAGTGATGAAAAAAGCCGTGGCATATCTTGAGCCCTACATGGAAGAAGAAAAAAAGGCCAAGACGGGACTGCAGAGTCAGGGCACTTTAGTGATTGCGACCGTCAAAGGTGATGTTCACGATATCGGTAAAAATATCGTTTCGGTCGTCATGGCTTGCAATGGTTATAGAATCGTGGACCTTGGGGTCATGGTTCCTGTGCAGAATATTATTAAAAGTGCCATCGAGGAAAATGCAGACTTAATCGGCCTGAGTGGCCTTATTACGCCGTCTCTCGAGGAAATGGCGTTTAATCTCGGTGAATTCCAAAGAGCTGGATTTAAGACACCCATTCTCATTGGTGGAGCCACCACAAGCAAAGTCCATACGGCGGTTAAATTAGATCCGCACTATGAAGGGGTTGTAGCTCACGTAACAGATGCATCTCTTGTGGTGGAGGTTGGTAATAAACTTCTGAGCCCGAATTCAAAGGATGTCTTTTCTAAAGAGACGAAAGAGCTCAATCGAACTTTGCGTGAAAGCTATCTTAAAAATCTGGATGAAAGCGAAAAACTCACTCTGGCTGAAGCACGAGAAAAAGCCTTCCGTTCCGATTGGAACAAGGTTGAGCGCTTAAAGCCAAGCCAAAAAGGCGTGTTTGAGATTCCAGTTTCTGTAGAAGATGTTCGTGAGTATATCGATTGGAGCCCGTTCTTCTGGGCATGGGAGATGAAGGGCACTTTCCCAAAAATTCTCGATTCCGAAAAGTACGGAGTTGAGGCGAAGAAGTTGTACGACGATGCTCAAGGGCTGCTCGACAAAATTATTCATCAGAAAACGGTGAATCCAAAGATTTTAGTGGGTTTATTCAAAGCAAACTCTCAAGACGAGAACGTCTTCGTTTACTCAGATGGCGGAAACGAAGTTGCGAACTTGCACTTTGATCGTCAGACACGCAAGAAGGTAGTTAATAGCGATGTTTGCTATTCTCTCGCGGACTTTGTCGCGCCAAAAACTACGGGTCTTGAAGATCATATTGGTCTCTTTGCGGTGACAGCGGGCAATGGTATCGAGACAATGGCTGACGAATACGAAAAAGATCTGGATGACTATAATTCCATTTTAACAAAAGCTGTTGGTGACAGGATTGCGGAAGCTTTGGCAGAGTACGCTCATAAAAAGGTTCGCGGAATTTTTGGCATTCAGGAAGATTTATCTCGAGAGGAAATCATTGCTGAAAAGTATCGTAGTATCCGTCCGGCTCCGGGATATCCGGCTTGCCCAGATCATGCGGAAAAATTGAAGATTTGGAACCTTTTGGACGTAGAAAAACGCATTGGTATTCGCCTGACCGAAAACTTCGCTATGACGCCACCAGCGAGTGTTTGCGGTTACTACTTTATGCATCCAAACGCGAAGTATTTCGCAGTTTGATGAAATTTAGGTCTGATATTCGTAACTGCCGATTTGAAAGAGTGCCTTTTTTGCTTCAACAAAATCGTACTCTTTTTCGAACTCAACGACGAGACTGCCGTCGATCAAAATCCTTGGGTCGATGTTCAACTTGAGAATTTCGCGATAGCTTTCTTTCGCGTAAGGTTTTTTCTTTACGTTGCGGAAGTAGCTTCGCAGACTTGAAAGCAGAATGAACGGATAGAAAATAAAAAACAAAAATATATTCGAAGGCTTGATTTCTGAAAAATGAACTTTGCGTATTTTAAAGCCCGCAATTTTTGCAAGCAGGCGAAGTTTCGTCACGCCGATCAGGAACACGTGGCCATAGTACTGATTATCGTTGTTGTCACGATTGAACCAAATGCTGTCGTATTCGTTAACGGACATCAGACGACTGTGGCGCTCACTCTCATTCAGCAGATAAGAAATCTTGTGCTTTAAATTCGAGTGATTCGGAGTTGTTATGATCAGAGTGCCTTTGGCCTTAAGGACGCGATTGAATTCCTTAAGGGCCGCAAGCTGATCTGGGAAGTGCTCAATGCCCTCCTGACAAATTAGTAAATTCGCAGTTTCATTATCGAGGGGAATACCCGTGGTGGCATCGCAATACTTGCACTCGATACGTTTTTCGTTAAAGAATTGCGGAAAAAGGTCAAAAGCGTGGACCGTATAGCCATGATCCAATAAAAGCTTGGAGGTTTCACCATTTCCAGCAGGCAGATCAATAGCGACAACGCCCTGTTTTGTCTGAGCTTCATCGAGCAGAGATTTGCGAAGAATTTTAAAAAAGATGGTTTTAAACGTCATTTGCGGGCTCCGTCAAATTTGATGGTTTCCACTAAACCATCGTGCAAAGAAGTGTTTTCAGACCAACCCAATTTTTCAAGAGCGCTGATATCTAGATTTACTTCCATGACTTCATTCTTGCGGTAGGGCAGAGCGCCAAATTTTAGGTTGGTATTCGTATTCCCGCAAAGCTCTTTGACCAGCACGACGAAGTCGCGAATTGAAATTTGCTTTTTGGAGCCCACTTGAAAAGAGGTGAAGTCGTTTTTCAGTTTCGGAACATTCTCTATAATTACGTGGAAAGCTTTAACGACGTCATCAATGTAAATGAAACTTCTCTTCTGTTCGCCAAGCGTCAGTTCGATATCCTTAGATTCGTTTTGAGCGAGATCGCGAATGATCTTCGAAACAAATTTGGATGGATCATCGCCTTTTCCATAAAAGTGTTCGAGTTCAATGTTAACGGCCTTAATCTTTTCAGAAAAAAAGACCAACCAATCTTTAAACTGAGACTTTGAAAGGGAATAGTAGTTGATCCTTTTATCAAGAATGGTGTCCGTGTTAATAAAGAATTCCAGTTTGTTTTCGATGGCGCGTTTTAAAAGGCGAAGTGGAAGAATCAGATTTGCCTCAATGGTGTCATCTAAATCATTCTCATCGCGGCCATAATTCGTAGCGCAGTGGATGACGCCAGCAAAATTCTTCTCTTTAAAGATGTCACAAAACTGGGTTTCTTCAATATTAATGACTTCGATAGAGCTCAGAATAGATTCAATTCTTATCGTGTTAGAGGATCGTCTTTTAAGAATTACAATTTCGTAGTCTTGAACAAGACCCTTAACGAGATTGCTTCCTAAATAGCCGGTGGCCCCGGTGACGAGAATTTTCTTTTTCATTCTATTTTATTTTTAAAAACTTCCAGAAGAGGCCATAAGTGCAAAGAGCCCAGGTTGTTGTAAATGCATCTTTAAGGCGGATCTTTTTTCCCTCAGCAATGGAGCGTCCATAGTATGAAATTGGAACTTCGTAAAAAATTGCGCCTTTTGCACGTAGCTTGAAAAGCATTTCGATTTCAATTTGAAAGCCCTTAGTATGGAAAGGGATGCCACGAATGAGTTTTCCATCAAAAGCCTTCGCCGCAGTTTCGACATCCGTCAGATTGATATTAGCAAGAAGATCCGCAACAAATGTAAAGAGCTTGTTTGCTAAGTAGTTATAGAAATACTGAGCTTTATGAGCTTTTCTAACGAGCATGCGTGAACCAAAGCATACCTGGCCGTGCCCCTTTGCGATGGGCTCTACCATATTGATGAGCTCTTCAGGGTCGTACTCTAGGTCAGCATCTTGGCGCACAACAATGTCACATGTTGTTTGCGAGATGCCTTGGCATAGTCCATAGCCAAGACCCTGGTTCTTAATGACTGTAACGATTTTAACTCTTTTATCTAAGCCGGCGCATTTCTCAACAACTTCGCCGGTCTTGTCGGTCGAACCGTTATTAACAACTACAATTTCAGTAAAGTAAGGAAGGTTTTTTAATTTCTCGAGAACCGCACCGACAGTGCGTTCCTCATTGTAAGCACAAATCACAACGGAAATCGTTTTATTGTTCGTTTGCTCTCTGTAATCAGTCGTTTGCATAGGCACCAAGTAGCGAAAAAAATAGCTTCAGACAATCGTTTGTTAAAGCCATCAAGGATGTTGAAAATACTGCGCAATTGGTATTTATTGTGGGGGATAAGGACCTTGTCAATTCTTTCTGTGGCGCGGGGCGCAAATTGGTGAAGGATCTTGTCTAAAACGACTGATCTCCTCACACTGAGGAGCCAGATGACCACGACGGTTTTGGGGATCGAATGTTTGGTTTAATACTCTTTTTTTGGGCAGCACTTCATATTTCCCAGTCCGTCATTGATTTGGCGGATTTTCTACTCATTTTGATGGCTCTTAAAATGGCTTATCAAAGCGGAGATCTTCGATCCCTTTGGCGAAGCTTCAAATTTCCTTTGTTATGGCCCATCTGGCTTGGGGTGGTGGCCCTCGGCTTTGTTTTTGGTGCCCCCACTGATGCAAGTACGGCATTGAAGTTAGTATGGGAGTTCCGCTGGTTTGTGAGCTTCCTCTGTTTTATTTATCTCTTCCAAAAAGTGGAGTGGAACGAAAAACAGCAGCGATCCTTTGCCGTCGTACTATTGGCGATTTCCATTTTGGACTTGATCTTGTTCTTTGTAGATTATGACAAAGATCCGCGGGCAGGGGGACTGTTCCATCACTCGATGCCTTTCGCCCACACGATGGGACCTTCGGCATTGTTGCTTTTATTTTTAGGAATTAAGAAAGCGTTGGATAAGGGCGAAAAGCCTTTGTGGCGGGCTGTCTATTTTGTGGCGCCGGTGCTTGGAAGCGTTATGGTCGTCTTGAGTTTCACTCGAGGTATTTGGATTGGTTTTGTCGCAGCATTGCTAGTGTGCACAGCTTTGCTAGGTAAAAGAGTTTTTCTGACTTCCATGGCGGCTTTGGTAATAGCAGGAGCGGTTCTTTTTGCGGGCTCTAGCCGAATTCAAACCCGCGTGATGGGAAAGACAAACGCCGAATCTCAGAGCAATAATGAGCGAATGCTTTATTGGAAAGCGAATCTGCAAATTTTCAGAGATTATCCACTAGTGGGAATCGGCTATAGCCAAAACAACGTCCATGTCGAAGAGTATCTTAAAAAAGATGGAATAGATTGGTTGGGTGGAGCGCATGCTCATAATCAGTATATTCATTTTTTGGCGGGGACGGGGATTTTAGGACTGGCGTGTTTCCTGAGTTTCTTAGGATTGATTTTTTACCCTGTCTTCAAAAAGCTTTTAGCGTGGAGAAGTGCCGGAAAAACAAACGACCACTATTATTTATTAATGGGCGCCTTCGCGGCGATGCTTTGTTTTGTGATCGGCGCACTTACCGAATCTAATTTCAGCATCGCGAAGAATCGATTCGTATTTCTGTTTATTGCAGCGATAGCTTATGCGCTGTCGACGTCACCGGCTGCAAAGTCTTCTAAAAAGTAGGATCTATGTGCGGTGTTTTTGGTCTCATAGGAAATCAAGATCGAGAGCAGATTAAAGCTGCCAATAAAACGATCGCTCATCGAGGGCCTGATGCCGAGGGCTTTTGGTTCGATAATGAAAATGCGGTGGCGCTCTGCCATCGCCGGCTGTCTATTTTAGATCTTTCTGAATCGGGTGCTCAGCCTATGCGGTCGCATAGGGGGCGCTACATGATTTCTTATAATGGCGAGATCTATAATTTTATAGAAATCAAAGAAAAGCTGGCCCCGGTCCAATGGCGCGGACATTCCGATACAGAAGTGCTGCTCGCGTGTTTTGAACAGTGGGGGATTCCTAAAACCCTTGAAAATATAGATGGCATGTTCGCAATTGCCCTGTGGGATACTCAGGAAAAAACTCTGACCCTAGCAAGAGATCGCATGGGTGAAAAACCCATGTACTATGGGAAGGTCGGCAGAAATTTTGTTTTTGCTTCCGAGTTGAAGCCGATTATGAGTCTTTTCAAGAAAGATCTCACATTGAGCAAAGAGTCCTTGCGAGATTTCTTTCATCGAAGCTGTATTTCCGGTGAACGGAGTATATTCAAAGAAATTGATAAATTGCCAGCCGGACACTTTTTAACGGTTTCGAGCCAAGGGGTGCTAGAGCAGAGGTTTCTTCCGAAACCAAAAAAATATTGGTCATTGAAAGATGTGCCTTTGGAATCGATGGAGTTTTCTCCGCATGAAGCCATTCAAAATCTCGAAGAAAAATTAAAGAAATCTGTTCGTAACCAGATGATTTCTGATGTTCCGTTGGGAGCTTTTTTATCGGGTGGCATTGATAGCTCTCTCGTGGTTGCTTTAATGCAGGCTCAGAGTTCGAAGAAAGTAAAAAGTTTCTCTATTGGCTTTCAAAGCGAACATTACAATGAAGCCCATCACGCCAAATTGGTGGCAGAACATTTGCAAACGGAGCATGAAGAGCTCTATGTTTCTGAGCGGGATTTGTTGGATCAGATTCCGCTTTTACCGAAAATTTATGATGAACCATTTGCAGATTCATCGCAGATCCCGACGATATTGGTGAGCAAAATGGCTCGCAAGCACGTGACTGTGGCATTGTCTGGTGACGGTGGCGATGAGCTTTTCGCCGGCTACAATCGTCATCTTTTTGCTCAGACGAAATGGTCGCAAATCAGTGCGATTCCAGCACCGATGAGAGCGCTTGTTGGCAATAGTTTGACGATGTTACCTCCGTCAGTTTGGGAATCATTATTTAAGCTTGTGTCTACGGGTGCCGCTCAACCTCATGAAAAAGTATATAAGCTTGCTCAGGTTTTAAAATCTTCTTCTATGGGTGAGTTTTATCGTGCGGTTTCCACCCATTGGAATGAAGCTTCACCATTGTTAGATAAGAGTGTGCGGATTTTCGATGAAGATTGGGATGTTCAATCGGCATTAGAAATGACGGTGGCTGATGCCAAGTGGTATATGCCGGATGATGTGCTTGTCAAAGTGGATAGGGCGGCCATGTCCCAGAGTCTTGAGAGCCGAGCACCGTTTTTAAGTCGTGATGTGGTTGAGGCAGCGTTTACTTTGCCGATGGATTTGAAGATCCGTGATGGTGAAACAAAATGGATTCTTCGTCAAATTTTGTATAAATATGTCCCAAAAGAATTGATTGAGCGGCCGAAGATGGGCTTTGGCGTTCCTTTGGATTCATGGCTGAGAAATGAGCTAAAAGATTGGGCGATGGATTTACTGAGTCCTGAGAAGTTTAAGTCCGATGGAATATTAGATCCCAAAGTGGTTTTACAAAAGTGGGAAGAACATCAAAGTGGCCGTCGTAACTGGTTTACGGAACTTTGGGATGTGTTGATGTTCTTGGCTTGGCGCCAGGAATATGAGATTTAGTGAGATGAGTGTGATTAGTAAATTAAAAGTACCCGAATCTGAAAAGTTTTATCACTGGCTTGCAATATTTTTTTTAGCCCTCCAAGGACTTATAGTAGCACTCACCGCTGTCAATATTCCGGCGGGCGATGAATGGGAAAGCCTCAGAACCAATGCCATGCCGGGTGGATTTAATTTAGAATATATATTTGCCTTTCATAATGAGCACAGAATTGTTTTCACGAAACTTCTCAATTATTTTTTTCTTTATACGACGGATTGGAATCTGAAGTATCAAGTGATTTTTAACTATTTTATTTTTTCTTCCATTGTTCTATTTTTTATTTTTTTTCAGAAAAAATTTATTCCTGATGCAACAAAAGGAATTTGGATTTTGCCGTTTTTTCTCGCTTCGCCGATCAATGTGGACAATCTCAATTGGGCCATTCAATCTTGTTTCCATTTTTGCGTTTTGTTTGGCCTATTAGGTATCTTCTTTGCGACTAAGGGGCGCCCGAGAATGTTTTATTTCTGGCTCTCGAGTGTTCTCGCTCTCTTCTCCATGTATTCACTGGCTGCGGGAATATTTTTCGCTCTCATGATTCTGGGTATCTTAGTTTATCACTTGCTGATGGAGCCGAATAAAATTTCGATAGGAGTTTTATTCAAACTTTTAGCTGTCACTACGTTATGTTTGGGAATGGCTTTGTGGTTCAAAGGATATCATCATCAGGAAAATCATCCTCCATACACATGGCCTTATGAGCTGGATTTTTGGTATTTTTACGCAAATCTAGTTTCTTTTAGTTTTGGCTTTAAATCGGCGAACTTTGTTATTGCATTTATATCATTGGCGCTCGTCGTAGG